>OKEM01000021.1_pt1 | contig 139658 bp, 104 predicted proteins | sample 1610791 | NCBI WGS metagenome assembly OKEM01 (sample SAMN04436686, study PRJEB24849) | human gut metagenome | biome: human gut; feature: NICU; material: stool | host: Homo sapiens | place: USA: Saint Louis, MO | collected 2010-07-27
CAAGCGGCGCCCCTGACTAATGTATATGCTCAGTCATCAAAGCACCGTTGGAGGTAAACCAGCGGGAGCAATGCTAAAGCTGCAGGGGGAGACTTGATGCAGGTGGGCGGCAGCTCCTGGTGCTGCACCCCTGGTTTCGGCGTGGAAGCCGTTTTCTGTGTTGTTTCAGGCGGCGGTTTTCTGTCTTCACTTCTTCCGCACCCCAGATAGCGGAAATCCTCGCGTACGCATCGAAGGGCATGGAATCTCCAGCGGTCTTTTTCTGACCGCTCACTTTCCACCCTTTGAAAACCTTACTTTTCGGGGCGGTGAAGCGAGGGTGACGAATTTACGGGGAGGTAGTGAACGCGGGCTACCGCGAACAAATCAGAGCATAATTTCGGGTTAAGGTGGGGTGGTTTAATAGCCGAAGAACCCTAGCTGGCAGTTAATCTGAATATTAGACAAATTAATCCGCCGAACCGAGAGATTGCCGCAGCATGAATAGCGAGGACATCCTGCTGCGAAAACGCAAATCCGGTCATTTGGCCAGTTCTTGGAATACGTCGGCATATTCATCCATGAAGTCGACTGCAACGTCGGCTACTTCGGTTGCACCGTGTGCCGGTTGGATAATTACCCACGGCCGGTTATTCTTCAAAATAGTGAGGGGTTTCCCCGTCCTGTTCACTTCGGCCGTGACCCGGGAAAAATTATTTTTTGCTTCCGCTAGACCCATTGTAAATGCAGGCATCGACATTCCCCTTTTTGACTTAGCAAAATTATGGCTAATATTTAATCCAGATTCAATAGGTATCTGCACCTCTCCGGCTTCGATATGGCTGCTAGACGCGCAGTATAAAATTAAATTAAAAAGGTTTCTCTGCTAGCGCTAGATGGTTTCGGTGGCGGTGCGTCATGGCGGGTGCGATTGCTATCGTAGGGATGGTAAGGGAGGGGGGGAACTTTCCCCGCGCCTCAGGGGCGTAGGTCAAAAAACTCTTCAATCCCCATGCTTTCAGGGCATATTTAAAGCACCAGAACCTCTGAACACCCCCCCAAAACAACAAATTTATACATACGATTCAGGTATTAACCCGGTTTTCGGGGGCTGTGCTCCGAAAACCCTTGCTGGTGCGTAGCGCCGCCGATTCCCGCTAGCTCCACAACGACGACGATGAACGGGTCAAGAAACTTGTTTTTTCATTAGTGAATCGGAGGAAGTTGTGCGCAACACGAAGTGTTGCTAGCACGGTGAACCCGAACGGTGAAAAAGCCGTTCGGGCTTTTTATTAGTGAGGACGACGAAATCGTGCGTAATCTCGCCAGGGACTCCATGCACGAAAAGATGCCCCGGCCGTGTGCCGGGGCATCAGTGTTTCGAGCCCGAGGATCGAACCCGCGTCGATAGCTAAAAGTTGTTTGAAGTCCGAAAATCAGGTCCTGCAGTTAAAAGCTCCGCATTTTATTTAGGTTGAACAACTTTGATGACTGATGAATCGTCAGCGCTACCCTGACCGTTTCCATAACCGAGGAGGAATTCTTGTTCAGCTGCTGCGGCTAAAGGAACCGCCATACCAACGGATTTCGCCGCCGTAGTGACGATATTCATGTCCTTAACGAAAATATCTAAACGAGACTTAACCTCGGCGTCTTTACCCTCGTAGGCCTCGATTGCCCTCGGGCCTCGATCGCCAAGCATGAAGGATGCGGCAGCTCCCCCCATTAACGCCTTAAGAGTGGCTTCCTGGTCGAGACCAAGCTCGCCGGCTAGTGCTAGCGCTTCACCTGCTGCAGCAATGTGTACCCCGCAAAGTAGCTGATTAACTGTCTTCAGCGCTTGTCCTTGTCCAGCTTCCTTACCAACCCAAACTAGAGTAGATGCCATTTCATTTAGAACTGGCAGTGCTTTCTCATACGCAGACTCACTGGCGCCCACAACTACAAGTAAGTCACCCTCGCCGGCTCGAACGGGACCACCAGAAACCGGGGCGTCCACGATATCAATCTCGTAACTAAACAACATTTTTTCGACAGTTTTTACGGCTTCAACGCCAATAGTAGATGTCAGCAAGAGCACGGAGCCTTTCTTCATCGCTGAAGCAATTCCAGCTTCCCCGAAAAGAAGATTCTCCAACTGAGCTTGGTTTCTTACTGCTACGAGCGTGCAATCTGCCTCAGCAACGCACTCGATAGCAGATCCAACACAAGAACAGTTAAGCGATTCGGCTTTTGTAATCTGGGCAGGAGAAATATCAAAGCCGGTTACAGTAAACGTTTTAGCCAGGTTTGAAGCCATAGGCAAGCCCATAGCTCCCAATCCGATTACAGCGATTTTCATTTATCTAAGTCCTTTCAACTTTTCTAGGAGAGTTTTTCTACTACCAGGCTTAAAGATTTTTCGTCGCCAACATTTCCGGCGAAAACTATGTAGGGGATCCCTTTGCCGATGCCATCCTCGGCAAGCCACACAGAGACGATTCCAGGCAGTGCTGGGCCAAGAACAGTTGCGTGCTTCATCTCTAATCCTTTGGAAGCTACATCCGAGGAGGTGATTCCACCCTTGGCAATCACAAAGCGCGGCTTAACCTTTCGAACAATCTGGTTAACTATCTGAACCACGCAATCTGAGATTTTTCTAGAAATCTCTAACGACTCGTCAGGATTATCAGTCTTAATCAACTCCCTGCTCGTCTGAATCACCACATTTTCTTCTTGAAGCGTCTTACACGCCTCCTCACAAATCTCGGCTATCAGCTGATCTCTTTCTTCAGGATCTAGGCAGCGATGAACGTCGACTTCTAGTATCTTCGGGTTAACTGATTCCTTGAGTGCATTAAGTTGTCGTGTGGTCAGATCGACGTGAGAGCCAATAACAATCAATCCTCCCTTAGCATCAACCGTGGTAGCGTCTTTTCCAAATACTTCCTCAGCGCTCAGGGGAGTTTTTTCTTCCTGCCCCAATCTGGCGCGGACGAATGGCGGGCCTACGCGATAGACAAAATGTGCGCCCTTTGTTTCTGCTTCCGCCAAAGCTAAGGCGAGTATACGTAGGTCATTCTCAGTAACAATGTCTACGACTATCGGTTGACGGTTCTTTGCTTTAAGTAGCGCGCTAACGCTTTTGACCATGTTGCTACGAAGAGTATCCAGATCAAGTGTTATAACATCCGAGGCAGCTACTTTGCCACGGGTTTTTTCTTCGATCCAGTCGGGCAAACTCGACGACTCAAAACCAAAGGTCGCGTCTTTAGCGAACTCTGAGTTACCTACAGGCTCGAAAGTGTCATCCGAGCCTTTCACATAGTGAGTTGAGTCTATGGTGATTCTCCCTGCGTCGGGGAAAGCCGGCACGATCACGAATCCGTCAATATGACTTGCGCCAAACTTTTCGATTTCATCCGCAATTGTGTCGGGTTCTAGAGGATAGTGTCCGCGAAGCGTGGAATCGGATCGAGAAATAAATGAGACAGATACATCGTTAGGCGCTGCAGATAATGCAGAGCGGACTACTTCTGCGTTGACTTTTTTTGCCTCTGTAGCTGAAAGAGAACGCGAGTTAGTCATGACATATACGGCTGGCTTGCCGGTTGAAAAGGCCCATTGGAAGTCTTCTTTATCCCAAGAGGTAATTACCGGTAGATCCGAGATAGATTGAGTTCCTGTCGGATCATCATCTAGCACTACATAAAATGGTGCCTGTTGGTTTTTAGCTACGACCTCGTTTGGGTCAACTTTAATTTCTGGCTTCTTGCCTTTCAGTAAGTCGTCAATGACCATGAATACACTCCTTTGTGTGTACCTATAGTTAGTTGTCAGCTGTGAACTTAAACCTTCTCGAGGGAGTCACGAGTCTGTTCCATGTGAGCAAGCATCGCATTTTTGGCCAAAATAGGGTTGCCAGAAGCGATAGAGTCTCGAATCTTATGATGAAACATTCGCGCCTTAGCTTGAGTTTCTGCATCTTTGGTGGTCACAATGCGGTTATGAGTCATAGCTTTTTCTAGGGGCTGAAGAATAACCTTGATGAAAGGATTTTTGCTTGCTGAAAAGACAGCATTATGGAATTCGATGTCTTCTTTCGTTGCTTTCAGTATGTCTCCCTCAGAAATCGCCTGGTCATAAGCATCTAGCTTTTCCGTCATGGCAGTTAGATCTTCTGGAGTGTGATTGAGGGCGGCCAGTTCGGCAGCGCCTACTTCAAGCAAACAACGAATTTCCAGTAGCTTGAGTCCGAAATCTCTAGGGTTGGTACGTCGTGACTTAAAATCCAAAAGGGTGCTCATGTCGTTCCATGTGTTCGGATCTGCTACAAATGTTCCTTTACCATGCATTACTTTCAAGACCCCCCTATCACGAAGAATCTTTACCGCTTCGCGGAGCGTAAGACGAGAGATTCCGAGTGAATCGGCAAGCTCAGATTCCTTGGGAATGGAGGATAGAGGCGGGAACACTCCATCAAGGATTTTTTCTAGAATGTCATTTACCGCTTGATCGACTAGACCTGTTGCCATCTTTCCTCCACTTACGAAACCCAAGTATCTTCCGAGCTTGCCGTTAAGCCTTATTCAACCAGTGCCATGATATTTACAGGTGCAGAGTCAACGCCTTTGATACGTAGCGGCCCCATAGTCAAGACCTTTATCTTTTTATCTCCGAGTTCCTTCAGACTCATGTCCTCGATGGCAGTGATGGTGTGACCAGTGTAGTTGCCCAATAGCCAGTGGTGGGCTTCCGGTCCAAAGTCGTAAAGCGGGGAGGCTACCGAAAGCCAGTCCATACCGATGCTATCCAACTCGGGGAAGTCCTTGTTGAGCCATTCACAAAGATCTGGGTGCAGCGCAGGGCCGCGGTTTTCGTAGAGATCTGGGTTTCCTTTCTTGTGCTCCTCGAACCCAGTTCTGATGATCAGCAGACGCTTTCCTTTGATCTGATCAGCGAAAGGGTCAACTGCAGCTTTGTTAACAATTGCACCTTCTTTGTTCATCTCTGGGAGATCGATTACGACGATTTCATCGCCCATGAAAGCGAATTTTTCAATACCCAGTTCGGAAAAGTTGGTGCCGTGGCTATTGAAGTGACGGGGGCCGTCCATATGTGTTCCGCAATGGTTTGGCAGATCGATCATGTAGGAATTGAATGGCTGCGTATCAGAGTGAACCGAATCTTCGTGGACTTTCGCGGTTGGTTCGCCCGGGAAAGCGCCATCTTCTGGATCGATAATGTGAGATAGATGGATAAACATGATTTCTTCCTTTGTCGACATTGACTGGTGGTATTTATCTAAGGTGTGATCCCGTCCAATAAGAGATCTGATCTCATGCTACAAAAAAAGATCAGATCTCTCAATAGGTATTAGTGAAAAGCCATATGATGCAGCAAAGGTAAAGGAAAAGCTGCGGTCAAAATATGTAGGTAAGAGCAGTAACAATAGTTAAATGAATGTCTGCGGGAAAATATCTGCGTCTGGAATTCGAAAACCTGGGAGTGTCGCAACGGTAGGTTAATACAGTTTTTCTAAGGAATTAAAATAAGGGCTAAGGGAGGGAGAGCTCATGCGTTTTCATTCTTTGCAATTCCAGATAAAGGGGAGCGCACAAGATGGTATCGCCAGCGATGGGCAAGAGTTGGATATTGCCGACGAATTTGCCCGTCTTTCCCGCTCTTTGGGGTTTGAGGGAGTCCCAGATAGCTATGCCGGTTTATGGGCTACCCAGTTTGTCTACAACGACTATTCTCTTCTCGAAGGTGATTTTCTAGCTAAAGGTTTATGCCTAGACCTGCTATGCGACAGTGATTCCTCCATCCCGTTTAGTGCGGTTTTCTTGTGCCTAGGAGAAACGCTCAAAAGAACAGCTAGATGCACGGTTACGGAGCTAACTGTTGTATGTGAGCCTTATTCAGTTAAGGCGAAGATTACTAAAGGAAACGGTGAAGCGAATCTTGAAAGATTTATCGCCGAAAACAGGGAAAATAATCCCCTCCCGATTGCCCAATGCGCAACAGTTAAATACGCGTGCAAAGATAAACAGGCATCGATTCTTTCATCTGGAGAACTGCCTTTGGCGATGTCCCCATACTACCTGCCCGAATTGGCTTTACCGTTTTCTGGAATCTATTCACAGTGGGGACCAAAAATGCTGCGCCATATGGAAACGATTGAGATTACTGCCAGCTAGTGCGACCTATTCGGTGCCGCCTGAATGACCAGGTCGCATAGGGGCACACATGGGTCGTTAGATAAGCTCGAGAAAGCAAGCAGATGATTACGTGGTTTACAAGATGCACCACCGCGACATGTTCTCTCGTGGTTATGCCCAAGAGGTCGCTTATCGTATGGAGAATGCGAAACTAATAGAACGCATTGAAGCAGATCTATTTAAAAATCAGACGGCAGGTTGACGGGGCGGTCACCACCCGTAACCGTATCTGCTGGCTTGCTCCTTAAACTCCCCGTAGCGTGCTCGTTCTTGATGAGATAAGTCTGGCAACTCACTCGCGGGAGGTTGGAAGTTTTTGACTGGGTCTAAAGCATCTGCATAATCGCGTGACCACTTAATGAAACTCTGAGCATTCTCCGAATCGTTAACAGCAGCGAGCGTGTCGATGAACTGGCGTAGTCGCTGGAGTCTGTCCCAATCGTCAAAACCACTAACTAACTCTTTTTCCCAAACATCGTAAGCTTTACGTCGAGAGCTCAGGATCCGCGCCTGTTCTTCTCGCTCCGCCCGCTCGATAGCCGCACGTTTTGCGGCCTCCTCGCGCTCTTGAGCCTGTGTCTCCATTTCTGTAACGTAGGAAAGTAGCCTTGGCACGTATTCCACTAATGGTTTTCGATCCGTCTCAAGATATTTTTTCGTATCATAGGAGTTTTTGATCCGAAAAAATGTTTTTCCCGTACGAATGTAGTCATACGAACGTTCCCAGAACCACGTTTTATTGGCGTTATCGGCCTTCTCTTTTGCAGTGAGTTCATGAGGGATTCGCTTTAACTGCTCACCAACAGTAACCACGAGTTCCAAGTGTTCGGTCTTGATAGTCACAAGCGGGCACCCCGTGAACGGATCCCGGTTAGTGATTGGACTTTTAGTTGGCTGCTCATGCCCCTCCAACTTGAATCCGGCAGCAATTATCGCTTTAACTAGCGCGTCTGCGGCATCGATAGCGCGTTGTTGAGCTTCGCAGTCACGGGGGAGAGCTCCGCGGTGATTCGACAGCGAACGCACTGCAGGGTGATATTTCTTCTTCGTCCGCTTGATTGTCGTTGACGTCGGAGCTTTTCCCCTAGCTGATTTTCTGGCCGCTGGAACTTTCGGAGTAGAAGACTGCCGAGGTGACTTTGGGCTCGAGGAGGTAGGGGAATTGTTTTGAAGGTACCGCTTTCCTTCATTAGTTACTGTGGCGGTATATATACCTGCTTTTCTGCTGATCGTGACCAATTTTCGGTTTGCGAGCGCCCTGGCGGATAGCTTCCAGGCTTCATTCGGTGGTTGGCCTATGCCTGTTGAGAGCCATTGAAGGACTAGATACTGGGTTTGGTTGATAGGAACCATCGGCGTCTCCTTCGCGAAATATCACGAGATGAGTTCATTTACTAATAGTCTACGAACCAACAAAGAGTAAGAATATTCACCGGGATATCGTGAACAGGAAAAGACTTTTCCTCTACAGTTGCTGTACTTATCTAGTGGTTTTTCATGGGTGAATCTCAAAATTTTTGGCATTTTTTAGCTGAGAGGATCGCAACTATGAGTGCTGTCTTCCAGTCGGATGTTAGTCAACTAAAAGGAGTACTGATCCCAACGAGACTGCCGCGATTAGGACACTCAGGATTATTCCGAGGACGAGGGCGCGCCCTCCGGACTTAATCACGTTGCGTAGATTTACCCCGGCTCCCATTGCTCCCATCGCTACCGTCAGGAGCAAAGTAGCTACCGTGCCTCCTAGGGTACTGAAAATGTTATTGACAGTGGGGATGCCCGCAAACACTGAGGCTAGCGCTACTGCGATCAGGAATCCCACCACGAATCCGGGAATTAGAGGCGGGCGCTTGCCAGAGCTGGCTTTCTCTGCCTGTTCGTGGCGTACTTGTACTACTCGCCGTTCAACTATCCCCACGATTGCTACTACGATTGCTAGGCAGGCTACGCGCCCCAGCTTGGTGGCGGTAGCCAAATCAGAGATTGCCGGATCGTAAATGTTTGCGGCCGCCACTACCTGTCCGACCTCGTGAATGGAAGCTCCCAGCCAGACGGCTGCTTGCGTGGGGGATAACCCTAGCCCGTGGGCGGCAGCGGGTAAAGCGACGAGGGAGAGCGTCCCGAATAGAGTAACGCAAGCGATAGCAGTCGCAACCGCATCATCGGCGTCCTCGCGACTGCGGGCAGAAACCACCGGGGAGATCCCGGCGACGGCAGAGGCTCCACAAATCGCCGTACCTGAGGTGGTGAGAATCCCGGTGGCGTGACTGACTCGCATAAAGTAGGTCAGCAGATAACCTGCCACCATAGTGGCCGCCACCGCGCAGATGATAGTCACGATGGTGCCGGTACCTAGCGCGGCAATAGCCGGTAGCGACAGCCGAAAACCGAGCAGCACCACCCCGGAGCGCAGAATAGTCTTCGCGGAAAAAGCGATTCCAGGTTCGCAGGCAGCCGGAATTAGCTTCGTGTTGCGGACTGCTACCCCCAGTAGGATCGCCACCAGCATTGATGACAACAAGGGTACAAACAGGTTAATCAGCCAGGCGATACCAGCGACTAGGCACGCGTAGGCTACTCCGGGCAACAAGCGTTTGAAATTATTCAAAAAATTCACTTGCCATATATACCACAAGGTCAAAACGATCCGGCAGTAAGAATACGAGATAGGTCTGTCTCGTTCCCCACAGGTTAACCGGAACTGCTTTTTAGTCGGGTATTACCGCAATTTTTACGCCAACCCGATCGTGTACCGCCTGATACGCTTCGTGCACTTTTGAAAGCGGGAAAGTATGAGTGACAATCTCTTCCACATTGATAGCGCCAGATTCGAGGACTTGAATCGCCCGTTCTACGTCCCGGCGGCGAGCATTGGAACCCCCAGTAACCTGCAGTTCTTTATAGTGAATCAGGTTAGGTTCCATCTGCGTCATCGAGCCTTTCGGGAATCCCGCGAAGTAGTTGACTCGTCCTCCATCCCGGGCGAGCACTAGGGCATCCTGGGCTAGCTGGGAGGCGCCGATACACACGATCACCACGTCGGCTCCCGCGCCATTGGTTGCGTCCCTGATTTGATCTTCAAGCTCATCGGGGCTGACTCCGATTGCGCCCAGTCGGTCTGCCACTTGGCGACGCCCCGGAGAACGGTTAGATACAAAAACCTGTCTAGCCCCACTGGCCAGTGCCAGCTGTGCGTGGATTAGTCCGATTGGGCCGGCTCCTAGAACAGCCACTACCTCTCCCAGGTTCACTTTGAATTGATCGAGGCCGTTTAAGCAGCAAGAGATAGGCTCGGCTAGACAAAGAGCTTTGGGGGTAAGCTCTTGGCTGGTTGTGATCAGATTGCCTCGGCGTAGCGCGCGTTCTGGTACCAGCATGTATTCTTGGAGACCACCATCGATGGCGTAGCCAAACAGCTCTAGGTTTGAGCAGAGGTGCTCGCGGTCTTGCAGACAGTTGGAACAGTGACCGCACGATACCACGATTGAAACCGTCGCCTGTTGCCCAGTGCGCAAGTCGGGTTGAATCTGCTCGACGCCCTCGCCGATTTCTACGATCCTGCCTGCAATCTCATGTCCGGGAACCGTGCCATAGGCAATCCCGGAGGTTTTCGCCCCCGTATAGAGACGATAGTCGGTGCCGCACATCGTGTTGGCTTCGATTTTCAGTAAGACCTCATTTTTACCTGGCGTGGGTTTGTCTTTCTCGACCAGCCGTAGGTCTTCAGGTGCATTCAAAGTTGCTGCCCGCATGACTTCTCCTCTCCTTAAAGAAATTCCGGAACCGTGCCCATTAGTAACGCGAAGGAAGTAGCGCCTGGATCAGGGGTTCCCAGGGATGCTTCTCCGTGGTTGTGTGCCCGACCCTTTCTAGCAACAAAATCTGCTGTCTTGGCTGCACCGCCGGCTGCCATTTCTGCAGCTTTCTTCCAAGCGAGTGCTAACTGTGATTTTGCAGTTTCCATGCTTTCGGCAAAGGGCGTAGCTGCGTCAACGATTGTCTTATCGCCAACTTTTGCCTCACCCATAGTTTGGAAGGTGCGGGCAGCAATAACAGCGGCGCGGGCAATGTCTTCTTCGCGCGCAACTTCAGTGTCAGATAGTTCGCTGGCCGCCTTAGCGATCGCTCCACCCCAGAGCGCACCTGCGGTACCGCCTGCACCTTCTGACCAGGCAGCAGCTGCGCGCGCGAGAGTAGTGCGCAAACCGGCTCCGGCTTTCACGCATTCGGCAGCGGCTTTAGCTGCCGCCGTTGTCCCCAATACCATCCCTTGGCCGTGGTCACCATCACCAGCTACCGCATCCATTTTTCCTAGCTCTTTTTCAGCCTCTCGAGCTTTCTTTTCAAACGCAGCGAAGATTTGCGAAGCTACCTTCGCTTGAGTGGCTGATTCCTTGCTACCTGCGGTAATGGTGTTCTCTTCATCCGCTTCCACCATGCGCTTTTCACCTGATGCCTGCACATTTCCCACTTTAAAAGCTGGAGTATCTGCAGGGGCTAACCAGAGCTGTTCCAGCTTTTCATCGAGGAAGCACAGAGTTAGCGACAGGCCTGCCATGTCTAAGGAGGTGACTTGCTCGTCGACCACTGGGGCAACGATTTCAAGATCGCGGCCCTCCAATAGTTTCTTTACTGCTCTATAGAAGACGAACATTTCTTCGTATTTGGTTGCACCCAAGCCGTTTACCAGCACGCCTACTCGTCCTTCGTAACCCTCACTGCGTTCCGGTTCTTCTTCCAGCAGCTTGCTAACAAGCATTTCAGCTATCTCATCACAGCTCATCATCTCGTGGCTAGAGATGCCCTGTTCCCCATGAATACCTAGCCCAAGTCCGAAGGTTCCCGGTTCTACCTCAAAAAGAGGTTCTTTAGCGCCCGGGAAGGTGCAGCCGGTGAAAGCCACCCCGAGGGTGCGAGTGCGGTCGTTGGCATGCCGAGCCACTTCTTCGACTTGATCAAGATTCATCCCCGCTGCGGCGGCTGCTCCCGCGATTTTAACTATAAACAGGTCTCCCGCTATACCGCGGCGTTCGAGGTGGTTCTCAGGTTTTCCGGAGGCAATGTCATCAGTAATCGCAAATATGCGTACGTCATCGCCCTCGGCGCTAAGTTGCTGAGCGGCATTACCGAAATGGAGGACGTCGCCAGCGTAGTTACCGAAAAGGATCAGGGTGCCACCACCATTGGAGGCTGCTTTACAAACTGACTTTGCCTGTGAAGCCGAGGGTGAAGAAAAAATATTACCGCACACAGAACCGTGAGCCATTCCCGGCCCTACCCAGCCGGCGAAGGCAGGGTAATGACCGGAACCCCCTCCAACAACAATGCTGACTTCTTTATCTGGACTGGTTGTTGCGCGTACCACCCCACCATGCACGGGTTGAACATAACTCTCGTAAGCTGCGGCGAACCCTTCGATGGCCTCTTTTGCAAATTCTTCTTCGTTATTAACAAGATATGTCATTTGTAAACTCCTTGAGTTTCAACGCCTTTGATGAAACAGGTTGGGGGACGACTCCAGTGCATCCAGAATCTAGTTACAGATTTTATCATCAGTACACCAGCCAGGATATTTCTGTACGTTCCTACTTGGATCCCTTACCCGGTGCTATTTAAGTTTCTGATGTTGGCTTATTGTCTTGCTTTGGTATTTTCTATGGCCCCCAAAGAGTCGGTAAATTTACTGCTGTTGAATGCGGGATCTATCAGTATCCGAGGGGTGTGCTGCTGGCGTCCTGTGCCGCGCCTGAGAGCGACACAGCTATAACCCTTAGAAGGTAGCGGTGTCGATTACGTAGCGGTAGCGCACCTTAGTGGCAACCACGTTGTCCCAGGCCTCATTGATTTGCTCACCGGAAATGATCTCTATCTGCGGAGCGATATTTTTTTCGGCGCAAAAGTCCAATACTTCCTGAGTGAGGGCGATGCCACCGATATTAGAGCCGGCCAGCATCTTTTGGCTGCCCACCAACTTACCCATGGCGAAGGACTGACGGTTCTCGGGTAGACCCACAATCCCTACGATCCCTTCGGGTTTTACGCAATCTAGCAGCTGATCGATTTCCACTCCGTCCGACAGGGTGGATACCACCAGGTCAAACTGGGAATGCATACTTTCCCAAGTCCCGTCCTCGGAAGTGGGGTGCAGCGCAACTGCCCCAAATCGCTTCGCGTCCTCTTCTTTTGCGCGAGTGCGGGAAATGACGTGGGTTTCGGCTCCCAGGGCGGCGGCAATCTGTACCCCCATATGACCGAGCCCGCCCATGCCCACGATGGCTACTTTCTTGCCCGGGCCTGCCCCGAGCCGTTTGAGCGGGGAATATAAGGTCACCCCGGCACACATGATGGGGGCGGCTTTTTCCAGAGGAATCGCGTCCGGAATCCGGCATACGTAGTCTTGTTCCACGGTAATCCCGGTGGAATAACCGCCGGCTGTGGGAACGCCGTCGCGCCCCATGCAGTTATAAGTCCAGATAGTCCCGCCCTCGCCATTACAGAATTGTTCGGTTCCTGCCTGGCACGCCTCGCATTTGCCGCAGGAGTCCACGAAACAGCCGACCCCTACCCGGTCACCGACGGCAAACTTGGTTACTTTCGTGCCGATTTTGGTGACGATTCCGGCGATTTCATGACCGGGGGTGAGGGGGTAGATTACCTCTCCCCACTCCGCGCGTCCGGTGTGAATATCAGAGTGGCAGACCCCGGCATATTTGATCTCGAAGTAGATTTCGGTGGGTCCCGGTTCGCGCCGTTCTAAGGTTACGGGGTGGAAGGGCGAGGTCGCCGAATCCATCGCATAGGCTTTTACCTGGGTCATTGCTGCTCCTTTTAGGTGGGAATGTTATTACCCTCCACCATAACCCGCCGCCCGACCTAGTGCAGGAGTGGGGCAAGTAGGAACGGGGGGAATAATTTTTATCTGTCAATACCGTACCGATAGTGGTACGTAATTGACGCTAGGAAAAAGACTGCGGGGGGGGAGGACGAGGGCGTGCGGCGAGTGGCCGAAGACGCCATGATCTTATTTAGAAGTAGTGAGGGTTTCTGCTACTAAAGCAACTTTTAGAGCTGGATTTGAGGGAGGGGCTGGGAAGGGTCTCGCATTATAGAACAGAACGTTTCGATAATTCATTAACTATGGTAAAGTGCGTGTTGTCGAATAGTGGTATCTAGAGGCTTTTATAAAGGACTTTGGACATTACTTAAACGTCGTGGGGGGCATTCAAGCCTCTGGATACCGGCAGTTTGAGTCGCTTCTCTCCGCATAATCCTGAGTTACGGAGAAGCAATGACAAAGGTTAGCACTTCCAAGGCGGCCAGCTGGTCGCTTAGGTTCCAGAAAACATTTGGTGCGATTTTAGCGGCTGTGGCGCTGGTAATTGTATTTTTGCCCGCGTTTACGCCCAGCACCGCTCACGCGGATGACCCGATTTATTCCTCTGGCAACGCCCTGGGAGAAAATAAGAGTGTCAGCGGTAGGGTGTTCTTAGATCGCGCCGGTAGCCGCGCATACATGGAGCCCACGGATAAACAGGGCGCTTCCGATGGCGACATAGGGCTCCCCGGAGTTAAGGTCTATGCGCAATGGACTGATTACAACAATCGAAGGCAGAAAGGCGCATTGTCTCCCGTGTACTACACCCAGGGGCGGGCTGACGGTACCTACGTTATTCAGCTGCCAGATTGGACAGATGCATTTGGGACGGTTCACAAGTGGGAGGCTACGGCGGGTCAAACCTTGCGGATCTGGGCAGATAATCCCGATCCCAGCAAGTACACCCTGGCCTTTGTCGAAGGCGATTCCACTTTTGGCGGTCAGGGTGACCGATATCGGGGTACTTGGGGTGCTGCTAGACGGTTAGCTGAAAACTACAATATCGCTTTCCAAGAACGTCCCCAGTTTGCGCAGATGTTTCCGCCTGAAAACACCTGGAAGCAGAGTAGCCGCAAAGGGGGCTGCGGCGACGTTGCCGGTAAAGTCTGGTATGAAGAGCGGGAAACTTTAGGAAATTCTGAAGCCGTTCCAACGTTTAGGCCTGCCTTCGGTGAAGTGATGGTTCCTGGGGTTAAGGTAGTTGGCGCTTATGTTCAGGATGAAGTTGCCCGCCGCTTCGACCAGTGGAAAGAAGACCATAAAAACTACAAGCGCGACGAGTTCAAGGCAGCACAACGCGAGATTATGAAAGCCTATGAGGCTGAAACTGGTAAATCCGCGATTGCTGAAACCGTATACGACACCACAGATGCAAATGGTAAATATCATCTGCAGTTCCAGGGGCTGTGGGGAAATAGCTACAGTGCCAAAGGAATTATGAATGCCGGTACCTGGGGAGAGTTGGTTCCCGAGGGTGCAAATGCTTCTTGGGCTAAGGCGAACCTGCGCAGTCGCCACGTAAACACAGAATATATGTATGTGGCTCCCGAAATCCCGGATGGTGTCGGTGGTTCTCTCAACAACTTCCGAGACAATATGTACCAGGACGGTGTTAACTGGAAGCCAAATGCGACTAATGGCTCGATTTCAAACGTTGAAAACGTGAACTTCGCTCTCCGGTTGGAGGGGCGTGATTTCCATATTGAGACCTATGACCAGACCACAAATCCGGCAAAACCAGGCGATACCGCTCCTACCAAGGCTACCGGTTTCGTTCCAAATAATACCTATGACATTGTTTGGACTGATGGTGATGGTAAAGAGGTAAAGACTTGTACAGCACAGGCTTCTAACCTCGGGGTTGTAGAATCTTGTCCGTTCACGGTTCCGGCCGATCTTGACAAAGATGAGATTTATACGGCGTCTATCTACCCGGAGAAAACCCGTGACCGGGCGATGGCGAAAGATAGTTTCGCTGCCAAGGTTACGCCTGAATATAAAGCAACGACTATAGATTTGGATAAGACAGCCACGGTAGCGGCACCGATTAACAAGGAGAATGGCACTAAGCCTCCTGCTGATACGACTTATGCCGCTGCTGCTGCCAGTGATGTTCCTGCCTCCCTGCTTAAGGGAGTGGAACAGACCAAGGTGACAGTTGGTGCTCAGCCTTGGGCGAAGGTTAACTCTGATGGCACTATTGCTCTGAGTCCGACGACTGGCAACGTGACCCCAGGTAGCTACCTGATTCCGGTCAAGTTGACATATGGAAAAGGGAAAGACGCCTTCGAGAGGGTGATTCTGGCGCCGGTTACCGTCAAAGAGCCGGATGCAGATGATGATGGGGTTGCTGATTCTAAGGATAAGTGTGCTGGTACTCCTAAGGGCGCGAAGGTAGACAAGAATGGCTGCTCGGTTGCGCCTGCGGTAGGTAAGGTTCCTGATATTACTGGTCAGGTTGGTAAGGAAATTACTCCGGTGAATGTTCCGGTGGATAATCCTGGTAAGGCTAAACTGACTGCTTGTAGTGCTGAGGGTTTGCCGGCTGGTTTGGCTATTGCTTTGAATGAGCAAAAAGATGGTTGCGTGATTACTGGTACTCCTAGTGAGGAAGCCAAGGATCAAAAGGTAACTGTTAAGGTCAGCTATGAGCCCGTTGATAAGACTGATCAGCATAAGGGCGGAGATGTTACTGGCTCTGCTAAAGCGACTATTGGCGCTGAAGCTGATGGCGATGATGATGGGGTTGCTGATTCTAAGGATAAGTGTCCGAAGATTGCTGGTCCGTCTAGTAATAATGGTTGCCCAGCTTGGGGCGATGGCTCTGGTGATCCGGGTACGGATGTGACGCTGACCAAGGATAAGGATAATGGTCCATTGCCTGAGGGCACGGTTTGTACCACCGATCCTGCGGGTGCCACTTGCAAGGTTGGGGACGACGGTAATATTACGGTCACTGTTCCTTCCGATGCTAAGCCGGATGCGGTTATTAAGGTGACGGTTAAGGATAAAGATGGTAATAAACTGGATGAGTCCAAGGTGACTGTTACCAAGCCTGCCGATTCTGATGGTGATGGTACTCCGGATGCTTCTGATCAGTGTCCGAATGTTAAGGGTCCGGCTTCTAATCATGGTTGCCCTGCTTGGGGTGATGGCTCTGGTGATCCGGGTACGGATGTGACCTTGACTAAGGATCCGGCGAATGGCAAGTTGCCGAAGACGGTTAAGTGTGAGGCTGATAAGGGTGCGACCTGTGCTTTCGATAACGATGGCAACGTTAAGGTCACTGTTCCTGCCGATGCTGCCTCCGGAACTACTATCACGGTTACCGTTAAGGATGGCGACAAGACCCTGGATAGTTCCACGGTGACGGTCACTAAGCCCAGTGCGGATGATAGTGATGGTGACGGTGTTAGCGATGAGCGGGAAAAGGAACTTGGTACTGACCCGAAGAATCCTAATACTGATGGTGACGGCTTGACTGATGGTCAAGAGGCCGGAACTGACGTTGACAAGGATGGTAAGGCCGTCAAGGATGAGAACGGTAAACCGAAGGTTGATGATTCTAAGGCCACCAAGACCGACCCCACCAAGGCTGATACTGATGGTGATGGCATTAATGATGGTGACGAGGTAAATGGCACCAAGAATCCGTTCAAGGGTGATAAGGCTGATCCGAACGGTAAGCCCGGAAATACTGACCCGAACAATGCCGACACTGATGGTGATGGCATTAATGATGGTGACGAGGTGACCGGAGCTAAGAACGGTGGTAAAGCCACTAACCCGAACAAGGCTGACACCGACGGTGACGGCATCAATGATGGTAAAGAAATCAAAGATGGTACCGATCCGCTAGATCCGAACGATCCCGGCAAGAAGGGCAAAGGCACTACCAAGGTAGTCAAGGTGTGGCAGAAGCTGCCCAAGACTGGTTCCGCGGCAGTGCCGGCACTGGCGCTAGGGTTACTAGCCATTGGCGCGGGTGCAGTCATGGTTCGCCGTCGTAAACAGCAGTAACCATTAAGAACAACTAAATAGCAGTTTGGGTCGCCCCTCAAAAAAGGGGCGACCCAAATTTATTGTCTTCTTCGCACCACGTCCTAGTGCCTAGTGCTTAGTGCAAGGGGTGCCGCAAAGAGAACTGGTACTGCCTATCCATAATCGCTTTCAAGGCCGGATAGGCCTGGTTTTGCAGCTCCGCTAGTTCCAGATAGATTTCATGGTTCTTAAGGTTCGGTTCCGAGGTGTCGCCCAAGGCCGCCATCCCTTTCGAAGCCTCTTCCACGGAATCGTAGGCATCAGTTTGCGCCATCGCCATCACCGCGGCGCCCATAGCCGAAATCTCTTCGGTATCGCAACTGGTAAGCGGCAGCCCGATACAGTCCGTCATAATCGCGCGCCATAGGGGAGAACGCTGCCCGCCACCCATTACCCGCACCGACCGCAAAGGCACCCCGGTAGTATTAGCGAGGGCGTGCAGATTGGTAGCCATAGTTAAGGAGATACCTTCCAGGATAGAGCGGTAGATTTCCGCCCTCCCATAGGCCCCAGCCAACCCGATGATGGCGCCGTGAGCAATCGGATCCCAGAAAGGTGACTGCACTGCATTCCAATAGGGCATGGTTACCAGCCCGCCACAGCCGGTCGCCACCTGGGCGGCCGCTTTATCTAGTTCCGGATCCGGGCGCCCCTCCAGTTCAGGATTACCCAGTTCGCTGCGGAACCAGCCCGCCAAGTGGGCACCAGAGTTTTGTACGATTTCCAGCACATATTGGCCGGGAATACCCGCCACATCGGTACGGAACACGTCGGCTATCTGATAGCGAGGTGAATGCACTCCGGCTACCAGGGCAGTCCCCATATTCAGGTAGGCTTCCTCCATACCGATAGCCCCGGCACCCAATGCGGCTGCTTGCCCATCCCCACAGGCAGCTACCAGTTCAACTGATTGTTTGATTCCCCAATCCTTAAGTACCGAGGGTTTGATCGGGGCGATTACTGAGGCAGCGGGAACCAGATCTGCAAGCTGGTCACGTTTGATTCCGATTAGATCGAGCAACTCTGCAGAGTAGTCCAATTTTGCAGAATCTAGGAATCCGAGAGAATCGGCAGTTGCCACCGAATCAACCCATTGCCCGGTCAGAGCATGAGTCAGGTAGCCGTGCACCCCTACCACTTTGTGGGCGGCAGCCAAGTTTTCTGGTTCATGATCCTTTAACCAGGCAATCTTGTATATCGAGGGGGTGGTATCAGGTTGGAAACCAGAAAGTTCATGTACTCGCCGACTACCAATCTTTTTAACCTGCTCCGCGGCTCTGCCATCGAGCCATAAAATCCCAGGACGAAGAGGCGTGCCTTCCGAATCCACCAGCGCGAATGATTGGCGCTGAATAGTGGCGCAGAGAAATTTGATGCGGCCGCGATCAGTGTTGCTAAGCTGCGCAACTGCCTGCCCTACCGCCTCATTGGTGCTCTTCCACCAGTCGCGAGGGTCTTGTTCATAAAAGTCCACTCTGGGGGTGGACATTGCGAACTCTACCTTTGCCTGTGAAAGTACCGACCCGGCGCTGTCGACAATAATCGCCTTGGTACTGGTGGTAGAGGAATCTACTGCGATTACTAAACTACCCATGCTGATTGAACCTCCTCATTGCGGTTTACTCACAGGTGATTCTACTTTGCTAGTTAACAGAATTGGGTGAATTGGTAGGTGAAAGTAGGAAATGGGGTTAGCGGATCCCCGTGGGTATCTGCAGAAAAACTGGTTAAAATCGCTAGCAGTTAAGGCGCCTTTTATTTTGAATACACAACGTAGACACAGCAATAAAGATTTATTGACTTAATCGTTTCTATTGGCGGAGGTAGGGGGATTCGAACCCCCGAGGGCTTGCACCCAACCCGCTTTCCAAGCGAGCGCCATAGGCCACTAGGCGATACCTCCAGGCACAAGTTTGAGTTTACCTAAATGATCTCGCTAATGTCGATTCTGGAAATGAGGAGTCGAACACAGCCCGGCAATAAGAGCGGCGTTACTTCCGTAGAAACCCCGCACGCATCCTCGGTAGTTACCTTCTCGCCCCGCGCTGACCCTAGCGTTTCCAGTTAGCGCCCTCCTAAGCTAAACTGGGAGAGATCCTTCACGCGGCGATATCATTCGAACCTCCCCAGGGCCGGAAGGCAGCAAGGATAAGGGTGCGCTATCGGGTGCGTGAAGGGTCTTTTTTATCGCAATCCTCTCTAGGCACCCCGCTTATCGCTGGGCTTTAGTACAGTAGATCCGTGAGCATCGCACTTTATCGCCGCTACCGGCCAGACACTTTCCAAGACGTGATTGGGCAAGATCACGTGGTTAAGCCGTTAATGGCGGCGCTGCGCTCTGGGCGGATAAGCCATGCGTACCTCTTTTCTGGGCCGCGCGGGTGTGGGAAAACCACTTCGGCGCGAATCATGGCGCGCTGTCTGAACTGCGCAGAAGGCCCCACCGATACTCCTTGCGGAAAATGCGAATCCTGTAAAGACCTAGCTACCGGGGGTTCTGGTTCCCTTGATGTGGTAGAAATTGATGCTGCCAGTCATAACGGGGTAGATGATGCGCGGGAACTGCGCGAGCGGGCAGGGTTTGCCCCGGTGCGTGACCGCTACAAAATTTTTATACTAGACGAAGCCCATATGGTCACTCAGCAGGGATTTAACGCCCTGCTAAAAATCGTGGAAGAACCCCCCGAACACGTAAAGTTCATTTTCGCGACCACCGAACCCGACAAGGTAATCGGCACGATTCGTTCCCGAACTCATCACTATCCGTTCCGCCTGGTACCGCCAGAAATAATGGAAAAATATATGACGAAACTTTGCGAGGCAGAAAACATCGAACCTGCCCCCGGGGTGTTACAACTGGTAATGAGGGCGGGCGCAGGCTCGGTCCGTGACTCGCTTTCAGTGCTAGACCAGTTAATGGCGGGCGCTGAGGATGGCAAGCTGGAATATGGGACTGCCGCGGCACTACTGGGATACACCGATAGCTCTATTTTGGAGCGTTCGGTAGATGCCATTATTGACCGGGATGGCTCCGCCCTGTTCGAGGTAATCGCCAAGATGGTTGAGGGCGGGCATGAGCCTCGGCGCTATCTGGAAGATTTGCTGTTGCACCTGCGGGACCTGCTGGTACTTTCGGTTTCTTCTCCGGAGGATGCCCAGACAGCCCTGGCGGGGACTCCGGCAGACCAATTAGCGGCGATGCAATCCCAAGCGCAGCGTTGGGGGACTACCGGGATTTCCCATGCCAGCGACCTCACCAATACCGCTTTAACCGAACTTACGGGAGCAACCGCCCCGCGCCTACAAGTCGAGCTGTTGGCGGCACGGCTATTATTGCCAGAGCAGAGCCCCGTAGTTGCAAATGAACCCACTTCCGCTCTGTCGGGATTGAGGGGGGCAGAGGCCGCAATGGCGGCTCTGCATCGTCCGGGGCATCAGCACTCGCAAAATACTGTAAATTCCCTACCGGGCTCCGCGGCTCCCGCAGCGCCTAGAACTCCGGAAGCTCCTGCTGAACCAGCCCCCGCGGCTCCTCGCGCTAACGCGATTCCGGAAGCTCCCCGCGGCGGTGGCGGGGCCCCAGAACTGGCGGCTCCACGCCCGCAGATGACGGATAGTAAACCGTCTGCTCCAGCTGTAGATAAACAGGAAAACCAGCAAGAACAGGCTCCCCGCAATGAAGTAGCGGAGCAGGAATCCTCTCCCAAGGAGGCAGCCGCTAGCAGCCTCCTGCGCGAGGTGCCGGAAGTAGAAAAAGGGGAGCAATACTGGCAGATACTGCAATCGTGGGGTAAGGTTTCTGCGCGTTTGCGGCACACTGATCAGCGGCTGTGGTCGACTTGCAATCGCCACCTACAGCTTGGCGGTGCCCAAAACCAGCAAGTTACCTTGTTGGCAGATACTCCGCAGACCGTTGAATACTTGGAAAAACAACTGGCTCCGATAGAAAAGTGCTTACAGGAGGAGCTGTCAGATTCCTGGACGGTGCAGGTGCTTGCGGGAAGCGATGATAGCCGCGCGCCCGCTATGAGCGAGGTACTATCCCGGATCAAACTAGATGCTTCCTCGGGAGAAGAGAAAACGCTGCCTCAGGAGGCACCCCCGGAAGAAGAGGAATATCCTCCCGAAGGCGCGGATCCGGCAGATGGCAGTGAAGAGATTTCCTATCCAGAACCAGTGAGTGGTGAAGCAAACCCTGCTTCCGTCCCTAGCACCTCCGCGGACGCCGCAAACGCAATTGCGGAAACTGCAGGTGAGACCCCAAAAGCAGCGGATAAACCCGGGGATAAACCTGGGCAAGAAAGGGAGCCGGCATCCCTAAATGGTGACTGGATCATTGCTAATCCCACAGCGTCAGAATCCGTTTCTAAGGAAAATGATCAGGGCGCAGAGGACGCGGCGCATCCGGTAGCATCGGAGCCTGCGCCACCATTTGCGGCAGCGCCCTCACCATTCGGGGCACCAGCGGCAGAAATGGCAGCGCCTCGCCCCGAAGCCTCGGTTTCGCCGGCACCTGGCAGGGACAATGCGGTGATGGTGGCACCCCGTGACTTTGCCGATGAGCTAGTCGCTCCCAGAGCAGACCAATCCGCGGCACCCTTTGAAGCTACTGCCTCTGCGCCCCTAGCCGCGCCGCGTGAGCAGACTTTTGAGCCGGATATCCCAGCTGCTCCTCGGGGGTCGGCCGCCACAGGCGTGGACGCTGAAAGCGCTTCCCCAGCACCGGGCGCACCTCCCAGCTATGAAGACGAAGATATCCCGGACCTCTCCGATCCTGATATTTCGCTCGATGAAAGCGGCGGACGTTGGGGGGTCGAGGTCGCAAAATCTTTGCTTGGTGGCAAGATAATTGAGACGGTAGATAATTCTGGCGGCAGCGGGAAAGCGGGTATTTAACTTATATGTATGACGGCGCTTTGCAAGATCTAATCGATGCTTTAGGGCGGCTGCCGGGGATTGGACCAAAATCAGCACAGCGCATCGCGTTCTATGTGCTGTCGCGTCCCAAAGCTGAAGCAGAACTCTTGGCGCAGGCCTTAATCGACGCGAAAGAAAAGATTCGTTTTTGCGCTAAATGCGGCAATATTGCCCAAGAAGAACTCTGCGCCATTTGCCGCAATCCCAAACGGGATCAGGCGGTTATTTGCGTAGTTGAAGAAGCTAAAGATGTGGGGGCGATTGAACGTACCCGCAGCTATCGCGGTCTTTACCATGTGTTGGGAGGGGCAATCGACCCCATTAACGGGATCGGCCCTGAACAGTTACGTTTGCGGGAGCTCCTAACCCGCCTGTCGGGCGATACCGTACAAGAGATCATTATCGCCACTAACCCTAATATTGAGGGCGAGGCTACGGCCACCTATCTGACCCGCACCATCTCCCCGCTGGGGTTAAAAGTTACCCGCCTGGCCTCGGGACTACCGGTAGGCGGGGATCTGGAATACGCTGATGAAGTTACTCTGGGGCGTGCTCTGGAGGGCAGGCGCTCCGCCGAATAACCGCTAGCGCCAGCGCCCATAAACCGCTGAGCAGTGGCAAAAGTCCCGGGATTAGCCGGGGCAGTACGGATGATTTTGTGCGTTTGCTTACCTACCAGCAAATTTGAGACGCTAAAGCCGAGAAATCGCTAGCTTCTTAGAATAATTGCAGAAGACAGCTAATCGCTAGGCATACAAGGGGAACAAATGGCACTGATTGTGCAAAAGTATGGCGGATCCTCGGTTGCCGACACCCAGTCGTTGCAGCGGGTTGCGCGCAGAATTGTGCAAACCCGTCAAGCCGGGCATCAAGTGGTGGTCGTGGTCTCCGCTATGGGAGATACTACCGACGACCTGATTGATATGGCGGCCGAACTTAATGCTCATGCTCCCGCTCGGGAAATGGATATTTTACTGTCTGCGGGTGAACGTATCTCCATGTCTTTACTGTCTATGGCCATCTCCGCGCAAGGAGTACCGGCGATGGCTTTTACCGGCGCGCAAGCCGGTATTCGTACCGACGCCAAGTATGGTAAAGCCCAGATTGTAGGGATGGTTCCGGAAAGAATCGCCCGCGTAATCCGGGACAATAATGTGGCGATTGTAGCCGGGTTCCAGGGAGTTAACGATGCCGAAGATGTTACTACTCTGGGGCGTGGCGGCTCGGATACTACTGCCGTGGCGCTAGCGGCCGCCCTGCATGCGGATGTGTGTGAAATCTACACCGATGTTGACGGATTGTTCACCGCTGATCCGCGCCTGGTACCGACTGCCCGGGCGTTGCATTCCCTCGACTATGAGGAAACTTTAGAGCTAGCAGCAAATGGCGCCAAGATTTTGCATTTGCGAGCAGTAGAGTTTGCCCGGCGCTACCGGGTGCCCTTGCATGTAAGGTCTAGTTTTTCCGATAAAGATGGCACTTGGATTGCCCAAGGTCCGGCCCCGAAATCATTGCGGGGGATTGTCCCTGCTAAAGCCCTTGAGGAGGAAAACGTGGAAGCTCCCATTATCTCTGGTATCGCCCATGATCGTTCCCAGGAAAAGCTGACGGTGGTGGGTTTGCCTGACCGCCCGGGGGTGGCCGCTGATCTGTTCGCGGCGGTGGCAAAAGTCGGTGCCAATATCGACATGATCGTACAAAACATTTCTGAGGCGCGCCCTGGCAGGGCTAATATTTCGATCACTATGCCGGCGGAAGATATTCCGGGAGTGATGGAAGAACTGCAGCACGAAAAGAGTGCTCTGGATTTCATCCGCATTGACCACGACACCAACGTGGGGAAGGTATCCCTAGTTGGGGCTGGTATGCGTAACAATCCGGGTATTTCGGCGTGCTTTTTCCAGGCGCTATCGGACGCCGGGATCAACGTCGATATTATTTCTACTTCGGAAGTGCGTATCTCCGTGCTGATCAGTTTAGATCGGCTCGATGATGCAGTGTTGGCCATCCATAAAGCTTTCGATTTAGATTCCGAAGAAACTGAAGCCGTGGTCTATGGAGGTACCGGACGATGATTAAAGAACTAACCGTGGCCTTAGTCGGAGCAACCGGACAGGTCGGACGGGTGATGCGGACTCTGCTGGAAGATAGAAATTTCCCCGCAGCGGGTATTCGTCTGTTCGCCACCTCGCGTAGCGCGGGCAAGCAGCTTTCTTTCCGCGGTCAGCAAATAACTGTAGAGGACGTGGAGGGCGCAGACCTGGAGGGGATCGATATTGCGATTTTTTCCGCCGGAGGGTCAGCGTCGCGTACCTATGCTCCCCGTTTTGCTGCTGCCGGGGCAGTGGTAGTCGATAATTCCTCCGCGTGGCGCAAAGACCCCGAGGTTCCCCTGGTAGTTTCCGAGGTCAACCCGGAAGATATCAAGGATCGCCCTAAGGGGATTATCGCCAACCCTAATTGCACCACGATGGCGGCAATGCCTACGGTGAAAGTACTTCATGAGCTCTTCGGCTTGGAGAGTTTGGTGGCTTCGTCCTATCAGGCGGTGTCGGGCTCGGGCAGAGCCGGGGTGCAAGAACTTTCTTCCCAGCTGGAAGCGAGCGTAGACCGTTGTGAAGAACTAGCTTTAGACGGAGTCGCTATTGAGTTTCCCGCGCCGAAAACCTATGTGCGCCCGATCGCGTTCAACGCGGTGCCGGTAGCCGGAAACTTCGTTGACGACGGCTCTCACGAAACCGATGAGGAGCAAAAGCTACGTAATGAGTCGCGGCGGATCCTGCATTTGCCAGAGCTCGCGGCCTCCTGTACCTGCGTGAGGATCCCGGTGATGACCGCGCATCTGTTGTCTCTAAATGCGCGTTTTAATAACCCGGTTGATTTAGCACAGGCGCAGGCGGCATTAGAGCAGGCTGAGGGAGTACAACTAGTAGAAGTGCCCAACCCCTTGGATGCTGCTGGCCGAGATGGGACTTTCACGGGACGCTTGCGCATTGATCAGGCAGTTCCGGATGGTAAAGGTCTAGCCTTTATCTGTTGCGCTGATAACCTGCGTAAAGGGGCGGCACTTAACGCCATCCAGATCGCAGAATTGGTTGCTCGCGAACTTTTGGAAGCCTAGTTACAACCTCTCTGCGGGTACCCAGGTTGGCTGCTTGAGCACTAGGACGAGAAGCAAATAGATTACGCTGGCGCTACCGCGCTCGAGGAGGCGGTAGCGCCAGATATCTCTGCTCGGAATAATGGAAAAGCTTAGTTACCGGGGGCTTTAACTTTAGGTTGGTAGGCTTCGGCGCTATTAACCGTCAGTTTGAGTCCGAATCCGGTCTGCAGATTCCAGCAGTCAACCCCGGATCCGGAGGACTCGCAAGCATAGGCTCCTGAGGCGGCCGCAGCACCCCTAGCGAGTACGGTCTGTGAAACTTCGTTATCTTTAACCCCTAAATCTTCGGGCGGCTTTGCGCCATCAGCTCCTAGGGTGAACTTGACGGTTGCTCCCGGGTTTTGCCCAATATTTCCGGTAAAGCTAAAGACGTTACAAATTACTTCATTACCGATGGTGCACTTGATGGGGGCATCAGGGAGTGAAAACTCAGCTACCTGGTAGGCACCGTTTGGTAGTCCTTTTGCTTGCCCAATCTGGTTGGTGGGAGCGGGAGCTATCTGACGTCCCTCGGTTTTCACATCCAGTTGGGCACCGGCGTTACCGTTTTTGTGCTTAGTGTCCTGGCCGGCGGCATGCTTATTGCCGGTACCGTTTGCCCCATTTTCTTGGTCATCGGGAATCCCGTTATTGTTGTGGTCGCGGTTTAGATCGGAATCTCCGAAGATACGCGCGATCACTCCGTCCTTCCCGTACCAACTCTTTGAGCCGTCACCACCGGTGAGACGATCCGCTAAGTTACCTCCGATCGAGAGTACTAAACCGATCAACACGGCAATCACGATCACGAAAATCTTGCTTTTTCGCGAAGCAGTTTTTTCTTCGACCGGTGAAAAGTCCTCTAAATCTTCCTCGTCCGCAAGTTTAAGTTTCTCAGCCTTAGTTTTTTCCGATGCCTCAGTATCAGCGGTAACTGCGGTTTCCGGTTTATCCGCTGGCTTAACGATGGTGGTATCCGCGGCTGTTTCGAGGGGGACGGTAGGGAAATCTGGGGAAGTTTCATCTCGAACCGCGTTTATAGCTGCGGTGGCATTGGTAGGTGTCAGCGGGGAAGCGCTCTGCGGCTCTCCTGCTGGTGCCACCGAGGGAACAGGGGAGGATACCGGGACAGGGGAATGGTTCTTTGCTCGAGCTGCCCGGTCAAGCCGGTTTTGGCGGCGCTGTAAGGCAGCGGCAATCTCCGGATCAGAAAACTCGCTTAACCACTGCAAAAGTTCCGGATAGGTGGAGGGATTCTCGGCAATGAGAGGCCGCAAGGAAGGATGATTTTGAGCGAGATATTGTAATTCTTCCAGCGGCGTCGCGGGATCGCTTGCCCGCTGAACCGGGTCCATGCTCATATCTCCTCCTTTAACCCTCTTAAGCGATTATAGATTACCGAGAGACCAAAATGATTCGCGCCTGGCCATAACTGCCTGCTCAGCCAATAGACACCGCTAATATCCGGCCTCTCACAGCCCGGGCCGGTGCAACTGGCAGCCCGCTATTTAGCAGAAAACTGCGTCTAACTGGCGCGATGGATAGGACAGGCGGAAACCACCATCCCCTCGCCCCCGCGGGAAGAAAAAGGATTTTCGTCTAGATCTATACGCCGTCCCAAGAAACGTTTTGCGTTCGGTAACGGAGCTAAGGTGTGGCTGGCGCCTAAAGAGCGCAATATATACGCCTGTATGCAGTGGATCAGATATTCCCGCTGAATCGGGTCTTTCGGGAGGGATCTACCCGCAAGGGACGCATTTACCATTGAGATCGCAATAGGTAAGTTCTGGGGAGGAAGCGTGCCTTCATTAATGGCTTTCCGTAAGATTTGACGTAAAATATTTTCTACAATCTGCGCATGAAGGCGCAGTTCGGAGCTGGTTTCATTCGATACTTGACGGCGAAGATCCAGTCCGGGCGCTAGGTGGTAAGAAGAGCCGAGAGCGAGTTGTTCCCGGACGTAAATCCGCAGCATTTTTATGGGGGAGGAGACCCCGGACAGAGCGCGGTTTAAACGCACTGAATATTGTCCCGTTTCGTAGGCGATAAATGCCAGGAGGAGTGCTTCTTTATCTTGGAAATGGTTATAGACCGCGGTGCGTCCCACTCCCGCTTCTTGGGCGATCTTCGCCATGGTTAGCGATTCAAAAGTGCTGGTCTGGAGGAGGCGCGAGAGCGCATCAAAGAGCTGCTGGCGGGTCTTCTTGCGATGCTCTTCCAGGGTTTCCCCGATAATCCTTGGCATGTAGGCATTCTTTCATTTAATGACATTTTTAGTCTAATTGTCTTGAAAGATTGCTTAAGTTTAAGGAAATAGCTGGCGAGTTGCGGTAATGGGTGCTGATTGGAGCAAGCAAGGTTGACCTTAGTTTATTTGCCGATAAGTCCCTAAAATGCTGCTTGTATATTTTCTTTAAATCTGCTGTTATCGGTTAGGTTAGTGAAAGTTGTTCTAATTAGCGCCCTCTTGACAGGGTGGGTTGAATAAAATAGGTTAGGCGTGCCTTAGCTAAGGAATTATAGGTTTTAGCTAACTGATTCGCGGACTGAAGAGAAAATGCTCGGCGCTTTGCTAATTGCGTTACGGGAAGGTTTGGAAGCTGTTTTAATAGTTTCCATTCTTTATGCCTATATAAAGAAAGTTGAGCGTGAGGATCTTCTGCCAAAACTATGGCTAGGGATAGTGGTGGGGGCGGTAGTTCCCATGAGCGTAGGTGCTTACCTGGTTTGGGGTACCTATACCCTTACCACCCAAGCCCAAGAAGCGCTCGGAGGCTTTCTTTCCCTATTCGCGGTCGCCCTCATCACCTGGATGATTTTTTGGATGGCCGAGCATTCCGCCGGAATGGCGGCTCGAATGCAATCCCAAGTCAAGGAAGCTCTCTCGAAAGGTAGCGGAGCCGGCTGGTCATTGTTTGTAATCGCCTTGATTACCGTGGGTCGAGAAGGACTGGAAACCGCGATTTTCATCTGGCCGATGTTCAAGAATGCCAGCGATAATGAAAATGGCACCAGCCTGGTTGCCGGAATGTTGGTGGGAATAGCAATCGCCATCGCGCTGGGATACCTGATTTATCGGGGAGTAGCGCGTATCAACTTGCGGATATTTTTGAGGTAACCGGGTATTTACTGATTTTTGTGGCCGCCGGGGTATGCTCCTACGGCTTCCACGATTTGCAAGAAGCCGGGGTTATCCCCATGACCGCGCCCTTGTTCGATATCACCACTTATATTCCCGCCCTGGTTTATAACGGCGGTCTCTATGACGTGCTGGTAGCCATTTTCCAGTTCTCACCTAGCCCCACCGCCTTGCAGTTCTTTAGCTGGCTGATCTACCTGGTGGTAGTGGGCACGCTGTTCTACTTTTACAACCGCAATAAAAAGTTGTTTTTAGCAGTGAAAAGGGCTCTGTTGCAAAGATTGGCGGCAGTCAGAGGTAGGCTGTCGCTCTGCGCCGATCAGGCGGCTGCTGCGAAATGGTGGTTGAGCATGCCCATGGCCTCCGTCAGCGCCGAGGGCCCAATGCCAAAAGCTCTCTCCACAAGGCGCACCTCGCCCCTGATGCCGGGCTGCAGGCACCAGGGGCGAGCCTGTCCTTTGCGCAGGGCTCGCATGACTTCGAATCCCTTGATCGTGGCATAGGCCGTGGGGATCGATTTGAAACCGCGCACCGGCTTGATCAGTATCTTGAGCTTTCCGTGATCGGCCTCGATCACGTTATTGAGATACTTCACCTGCCGGTGGGCCGTCTCCCGGTCCAGCTTTCCTTCGCGCTTCAATTCGGTGATCGCTGCACCATAGCTCGGCGCTTTGTCGGTATTGAGCGTGGCAGGCTTTTCCCAGTGCTTCAGGCCTCGCAGGGCCTTGCCCAGGAACCGCTTCGCTGCCTTGGCGCTGCGGGTCGGCGACAGGTAGAAATCGATCGTGTCGCCCCGCTTGTCGACTGCCCGGTACAGGTAGGTCCACTTGCCCCGCACCTTGACGTAGGTTTCATCCAGGCGCCAGCTCGGATCAAAGCCACGCCGCCAGAACCAGCGCAGCCGCTTCTCCATCTCCGGGGCGTAGCACTGGACCCAGCGATAGATCGTCGTATGGTCGACCGAAATGCCGCGTTCCGCCAGCATTTCCTCAAGGTCGCGATAGCTGATCGGATAGCGACAATACCAGCGCACCGCCCACAGGATCACATCACCCTGGAAATGGCGCCACTTGAAATCCGTCATCGTTCCGTCCGTCCAATCTCCGCCAAGTATGCTCAAGCTTCACGATTTTTGCAACAGAGCCCACACGAGTATTGAGCATAGTCGAGATTGGTGCAGATCACTTCTGATATTGAACTGTCAGGAGCTGGCTGCACAACAGCCATTACGCCCAATCAACTGGTGCAGTCGTCTTCTGAAAATGACATTTGGTATCTCTCATAAACGGATGTTTTTGAGAGAACTATCTTCGGCCTTCACACGCACGAAAGGCGGCGAAGCTCCGCCGTTAATCCGTCCGCCGGAGATCTCGCCCAGGCAGGCTGAAGGCCGAGCAAGCCTGACAGGCCCGAAAAGCCCGGCACGGGCGTCGGCGGCGATGACGGCGGCGGCATTATCCAGGGTTGATGATGGAAGTGGAGGATATCGACAACCTCTCGCGCAACCAAGACATCGCGGTCGGACTGCAAGTGATCTTGAAGCCACGGGCCCGTCCCACCCCGACATGGACCTCGATGCCCGAACGGACGTTAGATTTCGAGTTCTAGGCGTTCTGCGATGAAGGTTGGATCCCAGCCGGGATTGAAAGTGTCGACGTGGGTGAATCCGAGCCGCTCGTATAGGCCACGCAGGTTCGGGTGGCAGTCGAGCCGCAGCTTGGCGCACCCCTGCGTTCGCGCGGCATGGCGGCAAGCCTCGATCAGCGCGGAGCTGACACCCCGGCCCGCATGTGTCCGTCGCACCGCGAGCTTGTGCAGATATGCGGCCTCCCCCTTGAGGGCGTCGGGCCAGAACTCGGGATCCTCGGCCGACAAGGTGCAACAGCCGACGATGCCGTCGCTGCAACTCGCGACTAGGAGCTCGGATCTCAGGACGAAGGTCTCCGCGAATGTCCGGTCGATCCGCGCGACGTCCCAGGCGGGCGTTCCCTTGGCGGACATCCACGCCGCAGCGTCGTGCATCAGCCGCACAACCTCGTCGATATCACCCGAGCAGGCGACCCGAACGTTCGGAGGCTCCTCGCTGTCCATTCGCTCCCCTGGCGCGGTATGAACCGCCGCCTCATAGTGCAGTTTGATCCTGACGAGCCCAGCATGTCTGCGCCCACCTTCGCGGAACCTGACCAGGGTCCGCTAGCGGGCGGCCGGAAGGTGAATGCTAGGCATGATCTAACCCTCGGTCTCTGGCGTCGCGACTGCGAAATTTCGCGAGGGTTTCCGAGAAGGTGATTGCGCTTCGCAGATCTCCAGGCGCGTGGGTGCGGACGTAGTCAGCGCCATTGCCGATCGCGTGAAGTTCCGCCGCAAGGCTCGCTGGACCCAGATCCTTTACAGGAAGGCCAACGGTGGCGCCCAAGAAGGATTTCCGCGACACCGAGACCAATAGCGGAAGCCCCAACGCCGACTTCAGCTTTTGAAGGTTCGACAGCACGTGCAGCGATGTTTCCGGTGCGGGGCTCAAGAAAAATCCCATCCCCGGATCGAGGATGAGCCGGTCGGCAGCGACCCCGCTCCGTCGCAAGGCGGAAACCCGCGCCTCGAAGAACCGCACAATCTCGTCGAGCGCGTCTTCGGGTCGAAGGTGACCGGTGCGGGTGGCGATGCCATCCCGCTGCGCTGAGTGCATAACCACCAGCCTGCAGTCCGCCTCAGCAATATCGGGATAGAGCGCAGGGTCAGGAAATCCTTGGATATCGTTCAGGTAGCCCACGCCGCGCTTGAGCGCATAGCGCTGGGTTTCCGGTTGGAAGCTGTCGATTGAAACACGGTGCATCTGATCGGACAGGGCGTCTAAGAGCGGCGCAATACGTCTGATCTCATCGGCCGGCGATACAGGCCTCGCGTCCGGATGGCTGGCGGCCGGTCCGACATCCACGACGTCTGATCCGACTCGCAGCATTTCGATCGCCGCGGTGACAGCGCCGGCGGGGTCTAGCCGCCGGCTCTCATCGAAGAAGGAGTCCTCGGTGAGATTCAGAATGCCGAACACCGTCACCCTGCTGCGTAACATCGTTGCTGCTCCATAACATCAAACATCGACCCACGGCGTAACGCGCTTGCTGCTTGGATGCCCGAGGCATAGACTGTACAACAAAACAGTCATAACAAGCCATGAAAACCAGCACTGCACCGTTACCACCGCTGCGTTCGGTCAAGGTTCTGGACCAGTTGCGTGAGCGCATACGCTACTTGCATTATAGCTTACGAACCGAACAGGCGTATGTCCACTGGGTTCGTGCCTTCATCCGTTTCCACGGTGTGCGTCACCCGGCAACCTTGGGCAGCAGCGAAGTCGAGGCATTTCTGTCCTGGCTGGCGAACGAGCGCAAGGTTTCGGTCTCCACGCATCGTCAGGCATTGGCGGCCTTGCTGTTCTTCTACGGCAAGGTGCTGTGCACGGATCTGCCCTGGCTTCAGGAGATCGGAAGACCTCGGCCGTCGCGGCGCTTGCCGGTGGTGCTGACCCCGGATGAAGTGGTTCGCATCCTCGGTTTTCTGGAAGGCGAGCATCGTTTGTTCGCCCAGCTTCTGTATGGAACGGGCATGCGGATCAGTGAGGGTTTGCAACTGCGGGTCAAGGATCTGGATTTCGATCACGGCACGATCATCGTGCGGGAGGGCAAGGGCTCCAAGGATCGGGCCTTGATGTTACCCGAGAGCTTGGCACCCAGCCTGCGCGAGCAGCTGTCGCGTGCACGGGCATGGTGGCTGAAGGACCAGGCCGAGGGCCGCAGCGGCGTTGCGCTTCCCGACGCCCTTGAGCGGAAGTATCCGCGCGCCGGGCATTCCTGGCCGTGGTTCTGGGTTTTTGCGCAGCACACGCATTCGACCGATCCACGGAGCGGTGTCGTGCGTCGCCATCACATGTATGACCAGACCTTTCAGCGCGCCTTCAAACGTGCCGTAGAACAAGCAGGCATCACGAAGCCCGCCACACCGCACACCCTCCGCCACTCGTTCGCGACGGCCTTGCTCCGCAGCGGTTACGACATTCGAACCGTGCAGGATCTGCTCGGCCATTCCGACGTCTCTACGACGATGATTTACACGCATGTGCTGAAAGTTGGCGGTGCCGGAGTGCGCTCACCGCTTGATGCGCTGCCGCCCCTCACTAGTGAGAGGTAGGGCAGCGCAAGTCAATCCTGGCGGATTCACTACCCCTGCGCGAAGGCCATCGGTGCCGCATCGAACGGCCGGTTGCGGAAAGTCCTCCCTGCGTCCGCTGATGGCCGGCAGCCGCCCGTCGTTGCCTGATGGATCCAACCCCTCCGCTGCTATAGTGCAGTCGGCTTCTGACGTTCAGTGCAGCCGTCTTCTGAAAACGACACCACCCTGCCTGTGAATCGCGGCGATGAATGTCGTGTTTCCCACGCCGCTTACCGTCCGATGAGGAGTGCTTCTTGGGCGGCGTCGACGGCCTCTGGGATGAGGCGTGTCTGCTTGTTGATGTCGAGTATGCGGTTGATCTGGGTGACGAGTCTGTCGGCGAGACGGAAGTTTCCGTTGGTGGCGCGGACGATTGCGGCGAGAGCTGCGGTGTGCGCGAGACCGGAGTCGTCTGGGTCGGGGTCCGGGAGGCGCTGCGCGACAACGGCGGTGAGCTCGTCACTGCGTAGCGCCCGGTACTCGTGAGCGAAGCCGATGCGGCTGTAGAGCTGGGGGTAGCGGGCGAGCCGTTTTTCGAGGCCGGGCATGCCGATGAGGATGACGCCCATCCGGTGGCGGTCGTAGAAGTCGCGGACTTGTTCGAGGCCGGCGGTTTTGAGTCGGTCGGCTTCGTCGATGATGAGCAGTTCGGTGTTTCCGCTGTGTTGGGACTCGGCGTGAACGAAAGGATCAACGTGCCCGTGTTCGGCGTAGTCGATGGCCCAGGAGATGTGCTGGCAGGCCCGGGGCAGGCCTTGATCGATTTGCTTGATGGTCGCGGCGACCGTGGGTGTGAAGAATGCCGTGCGGCTTCGTTGCACGGCCTCGGGCACGGGCGGCAGTGAGCCCTTGCCGCGGGAGAGCGGGTACCACTGCTCCCATTCGTCTGTACCGGCGTAGTTGCGTGCGGAGCGTGTCTTCCCGACGCCGGGTGGTCCGTAGCAGAGGCCGATGTAGCGGTGCGATCGGACGGTATCCGCGAACTCTGTAAACCGTCGGTGCTCACGTGTGGTAATGAATGCGGGCAAAGTGTCCGCGAGGGGCGGAGGCGCATCGGTGAACTCGTCGAAATGACCGTTGAGGAATCGGCGTCCGTCATCGTCAGGCGTGAAAAGAAGAGACCGGGGCGTGCTGTCTGGATCAGTCACTGGCATATGTCCTCAATCCGTGTCGCGCGGGAAGTGTCGCGGGCTGGTCGGGGGTTCTGTCGGGGGCCGTTGCGATCTCGGGACGGTGGCGCGTGTCTTCGGGAAGGGAACCCGCATGAGCGGTGAGCTCGCGGAGTTGCTGCTTCAGAGCGCGACGCCGCGCGTTCCTCGCGGTTTGCAGATCAGCAAAAGAGACGGTTTCCGAGGAGCGTTCGGGGGAAATTGCGCGGCAGAGGAATGCGTTGTCGTGGAAGATTCGTATCTCTCCGAGGTCGCGGAGGTCGTACCGCACCGTGACGTCTTCCCCGACGTATGCGGCGAGGACTGGTGAGATGTATCGGGTCGAGGCGAAACGGATCCCGTCGCGTTGCACACGGCGGGGCGTCGCTGCGGTGAGTAGAAGCAGATCGATGTCTTCCGGGCGAGCGGGTGTTCGAGGGATGAAACTGTCGCTGCGCCATCGCTCGTGCGGGGCAGCACCCGTCGATGAGTGGATGCGTTCGTTGTATTCGTCGACGATGAATCGCTCGAGAACGTCATCGAGCTGGTGCAAGGTCAACCTGGGTTCGGTGATGGGCGATCCACCGGTGCCGTGCGGGATGAAGCCGGGCAGGTGCGGCAGCAGCTCGGTCGTGATCGTTCGGTAGAACCGTTCGATCTTGCCGCGCCCCTGTGGGACGCCGATCCGTGAGTGAATCAAGCGCACGTGCACGTCGAGGCACACGTGCTCGATCCTGGTCGAGGTGAAATCGGACCCGTGATCGCTGTAGAGGATGTCCGGGAGGCCCGACACCACCCACTTCGGGTTTCGTTTCCGAGCGACGGCCTGGTGGAAAGCCAATGCGGAATGCTCGGCCGTGGGTGCTGAGACGCTGACCGCGTAGCCCGCGATCGCTCGTGAGTAGTCGTCGAGCACGATCGTGAGCCAGGGGCGGACGGCCTGCTGCCGGTCATCGAGAATCATCACATCGAGCAGAGTGTGGTCCATCTGCCACTGTTCATTCGGCGCAGAGGTTGTGCGGCGGTAGACCAGCTCGAACTTGTCTCGATAGGCCGCGTCCCTGCCGTCCGCGAGAGCGGTCAGGCCCGGGTCGAGCGCGTGCACGATTTCGCGGACCGTGGTGTACCCCGGGACGGATAGTCCTCGGCCCCTGGCGATATCACCGATGCGGCGGTGGATATACGCGATCGTCGGCGCGGGTCGCCGCACAGCAAGCGCCTCAATCGCCTTCACCAGCTCGGCGTCGATGTGCCTCGAACCCTTATCGCTGCGAGGTGCCCGTGAGAGCTGTCCCGTTTCCATCCGGGCTGCCCAGCGTTGCAGGGTCCGTACGGCGACGCCGGAGTGTTCCGCAATGCGCGTCCACGGCACCCCGTCCTGGTGTTGGCGCACAAGCTCGGCTTTCTGCCGATCGCTGAGGTGCGCCATGATTCCTCGTTAGGACCGCTCGACGTGCTCGGCCAGGTGCCGGTAGATCGTGGGCCGGGACACTCCGAACGTGTCGGCAATCTCTTGGACGGTGTGGCCGCCCTCGTCGTACATCGCCCGGGCCTGCCGGATCTTCGTCGGCGTCATCTTGAACTTCGGGCCGCCCTTCCGGCCCCGGGCGCGGGCGGCCGCGAGGCCGTCGTGGGTGCGTTCGACGATGAGGTCGTGTTCGAACTCCGCGATCGCAGCGAGCATGTGGAAGAACAGGCGACGGCTCTGTTGCAAAGATTGGCGGCAGTCAGAGGTAGGCTGTCGCTCTGCGCCGATCAGGCGGCTGCTGCGAAATGGTGGTTGAGCATGCCCATGGCCTCCGTCAGCGCCGAGGGCCCAATGCCAAAAGCTCTCTCCACAAGGCGCACCTCGCCCCTGATGCCGGGCTGCAGGCACCAGGGGCGAGCCTGTCCTTTGCGCAGGGCTCGCATGACTTCGAATCCCTTGATCGTGGCATAGGCCGTGGGGATCGATTTGAAACCGCGCACCGGCTTGATCAGTATCTTGAGCTTTCCGTGATCGGCCTCGATCACGTTATTGAGATACTTCACCTGCCGGTGGGCCGTCTCCCGGTCCAGCTTTCCTTCGCGCTTCAATTCGGTGATCGCTGCACCATAGCTCGGCGCTTTGTCGGTATTGAGCGTGGCAGGCTTTTCCCAGTGCTTCAGGCCTCGCAGGGCCTTGCCCAGGAACCGCTTCGCTGCCTTGGCGCTGCGGGTCGGCGACAGGTAGAAATCGATCGTGTCGCCCCGCTTGTCGACTGCCCGGTACAGGTAGGTCCACTTGCCCCGCACCTTGACGTAGGTTTCATCCAGGCGCCAGCTCGGATCAAAGCCACGCCGCCAGAACCAGCGCAGCCGCTTCTCCATCTCCGGGGCGTAGCACTGGACCCAGCGATAGATCGTCGTATGGTCGACCGAAATGCCGCGTTCCGCCAGCATTTCCTCAAGGTCGCGATAGCTGATCGGATAGCGACAATACCAGCGCACCGCCCACAGGATCACATCACCCTGGAAATGGCGCCACTTGAAATCCGTCATCGTTCCGTCCGTCCAATCTCCGCCAAGCATGCTCAAGCTTCACGATTTTTGCAACAGAGCCGTGAAAAGGCCGCAGAAAGAAGATGCTGGTGCGCCAGAAAAGGCCGTAGCTAAAGCGGGAAGCAAGGGGGAGGCTAACCTGTCCGATGAGGCTGCGGCAACAGTGGAAACAAGTAACAAGACCAAAACGTCAGTTGCAGTTGACTGAACGTTTTCCCGAGGGCGCGCTCGCGTCCTCGACGCAAAAATGCACACCTAAGGAGACAAATAATGCATATGCGTAAGATTGCCGTTGCTTTCGTGGGCGCGGCGCTGGCAGTCACTATGACTGGTTGTGTAAAGAATGACAGCAGCGCCGCCGGGGATGGCGCGGCGGGCAGCGCTAAACCAATCGAGGTGAAAATCGCTGACGACAAGTGCGAACTATCTGCAAACACCGCTCCTTCCGGCACCATTAAGTTCTCCCTAAGTAACGAGGGACCGGCTCGCAACGAGTTTGAAGTGCTTGCCAAAGACAAGCTGCAAATTATGGGAGCGATGGAAAATCTGGCAGCCGGGGATAAACGCGACTTCACCGTGCAGCTAGAGGAAGGTACCTACTACACCGCCTGCAAGAAAAACATGGTCGGATCACTCGTGGGGCTAAAAGAGTTCAAAGTAACCAAGGGTGAAGGCGTAAAGATCAGCGCCGATGACAAGAAACTGCACGATGAGGCGGTTACCAAGTACACCGCTTACGTCAAGGATCAGGCTGGCCAGTTGGTATCGGCCACCCAAGAATTTGTGGATGCTACAAAGCGGGCGATAACGAAAAGGCAAAGAAGCTGTATCCGCTGGCACGTATGCATTACGAACGCATTGAGCCCACCGCCGAGTCTTTCGGCGATTTGGATCCGAAGCTGGATGAGCGCGAAGCTGACTACCAGCAAGCTGATGATGCTGACGGGCGGGAATGGACCGGTTGGCACCGCTTAGAAAAAGACCTGTGGACCGATCAGAAGCTATCTGCCGCAGATCGCACCAAGTTCGCCGATCTGCTGATGAAAGACACCCAGGATCTGCATAAAGCGGTTTACGCTGCTGACTTCAAACTGAAGCTCGACGATATTTCCAATGGCGCTATTGGTCTGCTAGAAGAGCTAGCCACCACCAAGATTACGGGGGAAGAAGAGATCTTCTCGCACACCGACCTCTATGATTTCCAGGCCAACTTGGAGGGCGCTCGGGTAGCTTACGGTAACGTCCAGGCTTTAGCAGAAAAGAAAGATCCGGAACTGGCGAAGAAGATCGACGCCAAGATGAAAGATCTGGAAGACACCATCGCCTCGTACAACCGGGCCAGTGGTGATAATCAGTGGGATTTCCCGCCCTACACCGATATTGCGACTGTAGCCATCGGTTTGGAGAAAACTCCCGAGAAGTACACCAAGAAGCAAAAAGAGCTTTCCGATAAGGTAAATGCTTTGCGCGCTCCCTTGGCAAAGCTAACGGAATCTATCCTGAAATAAGGTGAATATTCATTGAGTAAAGACTCTGTTAACCATCACTCCGAGGAGGTAACCGATGAGGTTGCGTCCTCGGAGGAAACTCCGAAAAATACTGCTAAGGTTCCGGGGATTTCCCGCCGTAATGTCCTGATCGGCGGGGGTATCGCTGCCCTCGCAGGTATTGGGATCGGGGGAATGGGAGGCTTCGCTTATGGTAAATCCAAAGGCGAGGCCGCCGGGCAAGCGGCTTCCGACGTGATGAAGATTTCCTATCCTTTCAGAGGTAAGCATCAGCCGGGAATTCTCACCCCGCAGCAACAGCAGATGATGATGGCTGCCTATGACTTGACCACTGAAAATCGAGATCTGGTTATTCAGTTGCTGAAAGACTGGTCATTGGCGGCGGAACGGATGATGGCTGGTAATCCGGTCAATGATCCGAAAGTGTCCAAACTGGCACCCCCGGATGATACCGGTGAAGCCTATGATCTCGGGCCCGGCGCCCTCACGATCACCATTGGTTTTGGGGAAAGTTTCTTCCTGAAAGATGGAAAAGATCGCCTCGGGATTGCCGATAGAATGCCGGAACCCCTAAAGGGTGGGATTCCCCGGATGGCGGCAGAGAAATTGGATCCGGATCAGTGCTACGGGGATATCGTGGTGCAAGCCTGTTCGGAAGACCCCATGATTTCCATGCACGCGATTCACAACCTCAGCCGCCTGGCGTTCGGTACTGCCACCGTTCGCTGGACGCAACTGGGGTATGGGCGTACTTCCTCTACCTCTACCGGCCAGAAAACTCCCCGCAACCTGTTTGGTTTCAAGGATGGAACTTCTAATATTAAAAAGGAAGACTCCGACGCGGAAATAAATAAGCATCTGTGGATTCAGCCCGGTGATTCGGGTGGGAAATATTTTGCAGGCGGCAGTTATCTGTGTACCCGTAAGATCAAGCAGATGATGGAAGTTTGGGACGAACTGGTCTTGCAAGAGCAAGAAGACACCATTGGACGCGACAAACTAGAAGGAGCCCCCCAGTCCGGGGGAACCGAATTCACCGATCCCGACTTTGAGAAGAAGGGGGAAGACGGGGAACCCTTGATTCCATTGGATTCGCATTTAGCGATGGTGCATCCCGATCATAACGGGGGAGCCCGGATGCTTAGACGCGGATACAACTATATGGAGGGGACTGACAGTTTGGGGCGGCTAGAAGGTGGGCTGATGTTTATCGCCTATGTTCGTAACCCGCAAACCAACTTCATCCCCATTTCTGAAGAAGATGTCTGGGGACGCCATGACCGAATACCTGCAGCATATAGCCACCAGTATGTGGGTAATGCCGCCCGGTGTGGGGCAGGGAGAAGACTACGTGGGGCAAAAACTCTTTGAAGCCTAAACTGTTACCTCCAGAAAAATAGGTTTTGGGGAAACCTAAAGCCGAGGAACGGGTCTTGCTGATTGCTTTCAGCAAGACCCGTAACTTTTTCTGCACTAGAGAGGTATTTCTCTAAGTTTGCGCTCAGTCAAAAGCTCTAATGAAATATGAATTTTCGACCGTAACTGATAGCTTTCAGGTGAGGAGGCACCGTGACAAACTTACTGCTAGCCCTGATATATCTGGCCTTTATTAGTTTGGGATTACCTGATTCTTTGCTGGGGTCTGCCTGGCCCGAGATCTATCCAGGTTTCGGGGTTCCGGTTTCCTATGCGGGGATTATCTCCATGATTATCTCTTTGGGGACTGTTACTTCTAGCCTGCTCTCAGATCGGATAATCTCCCGGCTAGGTACCGGGAAAGTGATCGTCATTTCGGGGTTGTTAACTGCTCTGGCTATCCTAGGCTTCGCCCTCGCCCCTAACTTTTGGGTATTGTGTCTCTGCTCGATTCCCTATGGGCTGGGAGCAGGAAGCGTGGATGTGGCTCTCAACAACTACGTAGCGCTGCATTTTAAGAGTACCCACATGAACTGGTTGCACTGCTGCTGGGGGATCGGCGCCACCATTGGTCCTTACGTGATGGGGATTGCGCTTTCTGGGGGCGGCAGCTGGCAGAGTGGGTACTGGTATATTGCCTTAACGCAGCTGGGAATTACTGCGCTATTATTTTTTAGTTTGCCGCTTTGGAAACGTCATGAACAGGAAGATTCTAGTGTCAGCGCGGAAGAAAGCCCGGGGTCGGATTCTGACTCGGAGCCTGCGCGTCCGCTAAAACTTTCGCAGACAGTGCGGATTACGGGAGTAAAAGAGGTAATGACCTGTTTCTTCTGCTACGCCCTGATGGAACAAACCGCCGGAGTGTGGGGAGGGACCTATCTGAAACTATTCAAAGGTATGGACGGCGCTGCTGCAGCCGCTTTTGCGGGAATGCTGTTCTTGGGAATAACTCTAGGACGAGCAGCCAGCGGATTCTTGGCTATCCGCTATTCCGACCAGCAGCTAATCCGTATGGGGATAATCTTAACTGCAGTAGGAATACTGATTCTGGTAATACCAGGGTCTGCAATAATCGCGGTTTGTGGAATCATGATAATTGGACTGGGCTGTGCACCGATGTATCCGGCGATGATCCATGCCGCCCCCCAGATCTTTGGGAGAGATCGCTCGCGAGCGGTAATTGGAGTACAGATGGCCAGCTACTTTGTGGGAGTTTTTGTGCTGCCGCCACTATTTGGCCTAATAGCCCAGTATTTGTCTGTCGGTTTTTTACCTGTCTACCTGGCTCTGTCTCTGGGAGTATTCGCCTTGATGCAGCGCCGCTTGGCTCCCTTGTATGTCTAACAGTGGTGCTTGCACCAGCTTGAGGGCCAGGAAAATGTAGCCTTTTCAGGCAATATGTGGAGGCTTAAAACTGATAGTTTTAAGCCAGGAGGAACCCTTGACTAACTTATTACTGGCACTGATTTATCTGGCTTTCATCAGCTTAGGGCTGCCTGACGCTCTACTAGGGTCGGCTTGGCCAGCAATTTATTCAGATTTTATGGTTACGGTTTCCTACGCTGGGATTGTCTCAGTGATTATTTCCCTAGGAACCATTGTTTCCTCCCTGCTATCAGATCGTTTGATTTCCTGGCTAGGCACCGGGAAAATCACGGCCATTTCAGTGGGGCTAACTGCGGTAGCTATTCTGGGCTTCGGGTTGGCTCCCAATTTCTGGGTGCTTTGCCTCTGTGCTATTCCCTACGGACTGGGAGCTGGCAGTATCGATGTGGCGCTAAATAACTATGTGGCACTACATTTTAAGAGTTCCCACATGAATTGGCTGCACTGCTGCTGGGGGATTGGTGCCACGATTGGTCCTTACATTATGGGAGCCGCCCTTGCGGGAGGCAGCGGCTGGCGCGGGGGATACTGGTATGCCGCCTGCATACAGCTGGCCATAACTGCGATATTGTTCCTAAGCCTGCCCTTGTGGAAACGCGGTGAACAGGCCGACTCTGCGGCTGTTTCTAGTAGCCATCCTGACAGAGGAGCAGAAAATGATGCGCCCGTAAAAGCTCAGGAAATTCCGGAGCCGAAAGTTCAACCTGCGCCCCCTCGGCATCTGAAACTTTCCGAAGTGGTGCAGATTCCGGGAGTGAAAGCCATGATGGTCTGCTTCTTCTGTTATTCCGCGTTAGAACACACCATCGGGTTGTGGGCAGCAACTTACTTGCGGTTATTTAAAAACATGGATGCAGCTGCGGCTGCTGCCTTCGCTAGCATGGTGTTCTTAGGGATCACCCTAGGGCGAGCCATCAGCGGTTTTCTGGCTATGCGTTACTCAGATCAGCAGATGATCCGCTCGGGAATGATCCTGACAGCTTTGGGACTGCTAATGCTGCTAATTCCCGGGTCGGCCTCACTGGCAGTGTGCGGGATCATGGCTGTCGGACTTGGATGTTCTCCTATTTATCCAGCGATGATTCATTCCACCCCGCAGATTTTTGGGAAAGAGCGCTCGCGGGCAATCACCGGGGTGCAAATGTCGTGTTTCTTTGTGGGAGTCCTGATTATGCCACCGTTATTTGGGATTGTGGCTGATCATCTATCAGTGGGGTTACTCCCGGTATATTTGAGTATTGCTCTTGGGGTAATGGCGTTTATGCAATCTCGGCTAGTTCGCCGAATGGTTCGGTAAGTTTGGTATTAATTCCTTCCTTACCATCAGCTGCCTCTGGGAGATAAGGAAAGTCTTTGCGGGATCTCTGGGGCTATGTATCTCTAAGTTTAGACATTTGTCCCAGGAGTCTGCATAAATGTGCATAAAGATTTAGGAAGATTGCAAACCTATGCTCGGAGCCAAATTTGATTTTATTCAAGATAATATTTTTATTAGGTAAATTTTTCTAAACAGAGTTGTTGACCGTAGTAAAGCACATCCAATTTATTTAATCGGTGTACAGAAAAGAGTTAGCCATGTCCCAAAAAGAGTTGAGTGCCGCCCCAACCGAACAGGCTGCCGACAAAACAGCCATCGATGCACTCGTAGCAAATGCCCAGCAGGCACTCAAAAATTTTGAGAAACTTGATCAGCGTACCGTAGATATTATTGTAGAAACCGCCGCCCGAAAAGCGCGGGAAGCCCATGCGGTGCTGGCCGCCGAGGCCGTAACCGAAACCAAACGCGGCAACTTTGAAGACAAAACCGTAAAAAATATTTTCGCCTCCGAAGTTATTGCCCAAGACCTAGAGGGACAAAAAACCGTAGGAGTGATTTCCCGTGATGAGTTCTCGGGGATCGTGGAAGTTGCGGAGCCAGTCGGGGTAGTAGCGGGTCTAACCCCGGTAACTAATCCCACCTCCACCACTATTTTTAAAGCCCTGATCTGCCTTAAAACTCGCAACCCGATTATTTTTGCCTTCCACCCCTTCGCACAGAACTGTTCGGCTCATGCCGCCAAAATAGTTTACGAGGCGGCGCTAGAAGCCGGGGCGCCTAAGGGATGCGTACAGTGGATTACCGCTCCTTCAATGCAAGCTACTACGGAGCTAATAAACCATCCGGGAGTAGCGGTTATTTTAGCTACCGGCGGTAATGCCATGGTTAAGAGTGCGTATTCTTGTGGAAAACCGGCGCTAGGTGTGGGAGCTGGAAACTGTCCTGCCTATATCCACGAAAGCGCCGTGGTCAAAAATGCAGTAAATGACGTCACCATTTCTAAGTCCTTCGATAACGGCATGATTTGTGCATCTGAACAGGCAGTTATCCTGGATGAAACCATTGCTGACCAGGCGCTGGCAGAGTTTGAATCGCTCGGATGCTACCTGACAAACGCGGAGGAGAAAGCGAAACTAGAAGAGCTGCTTTTCGGGGCGCGTGCCGGAAGTGAAGAGTGCAAGATCGCCAAATTGAATGCGGCGATTGTGGGACAGAAAGCCTCGAAGATAGCAGAAATGGCCGGTATTAGCATTCCCGAAGATACCCCGGCTATTTTGGTGCCCTGCTCGGAAGTAAGTTACGACGAGCCGTTGACCCGGGAAAAACTCTCCCCAATACTCGCCGTGTTGCGGGCGAAAAATGCCACGGAAGGTATTGATTTGTCCCGCCAGATGGTGGAACAAGATGGGCTGGGACACAGCGCGGCTATTCATTGCCGCGAATGGGAAGTTATTGACAAGTTCGCCAAAGAAGTTAACGCCGTGCGGGTTATTGAAAATTCCCCGAGCGCTTTCGGTGCTATCGGAGGTCTTTATAACGCGATGGTGCCCTCGCTGACTCTCGGCTGTGGCTCTTATGGACATAACTCCGTGTCGAACAATATCAGTGCAGTTAACCTGCTTAATATCAAACGGCTAGCCAGGAGGAACCCGGTAATGATGCCTTTCCAAGTGCCTAATCAAATTTATCTCGGATCTGGCTATATTCGGCAGCTAGCTAATCTGGAGCTGGGTAACAAAATTACGGTGATTACCAATCAGCGTGCCGCCAATAGCGGGCAATTGGATGTGGTGATGCAACTACTGTATGCCCGCAGCAATAAAATATCTGTTCAGGTTATTGATGATGCGGAAAGGCATTTCAGGACCCAATATCTGGAGAAAAAAGTACGTGAAATCGCTGGGTACGCCCCGCAGACGGTTATTGCGGTGGGGGAGCGAAGCGTTATCAATGCTGCTAAATTCCTACGTCTGTTCGCGGCCTGCCCCGAGTTATCGGTTAAGGAAGTATGTGCTGGGCATATTGCTTTGCCAGCCCACATTAATTCTCCGCAGCTTATCTGCGTTCCTACTATTACCGGAGGGCGCGCTGCAGTTGCGCCTTCGGCTGCCATTACTGATGTGAATACGGGGTTTGCGCGTCCAGTTAAATCGACCGCATTCTTGCCGCAAATTGTGGTTATGGATACCAGCTTGGCTCCCTATAGCCGAAAAGATACTCTGCGGCGCGGTTTCCAGGGGGTCGCCTGCGCGATCGAGGCTTATACTTCGACCCAAGCCAGTGAATATACCGATTCTTTGGCCCTGCATGGCCTAGAGAATGTCTATAAGGCGCTGTCGCAGGTGGTTAGTGCTGCGGAAGAGAGTCAAGAATTAGCTGACCAGCGAGAAAAGGTGATTGAAGGGGCGTTCTTGATTTCTACCGCCCAGGGGAATACCGCAATGGGGTTGGCCGGTTCGCTGACCAAGACTTTTGCTGCCGCTTTTGGAGGCAGTAATCAGGAATATTTCCCAGCAGTACTACCCAATGTGGTGCGGTTCTTAGGAGGACGGCCGCGCAAGTTTGTGGCTTCTCCGAACTATCTGCGTTTCCAGGCGCCCCAACAGCTGGCTGAGATTTGTCGTCGACTCGGAATCGAAGCTCGAGAAGAGGACGCTGGTGCGGCTCTTGCCCAGGCTTTGGAAAACTTGGTTTCCACCTTTGGGGTGCCGTTAAAGGTACAAGACTTCGAGATTTCGGAAGCCGATTTCCTGGCGCAACTGCCCGAGCTAGCCCAGCGTACTTTCGATCGCGAGTCCTACTCGGGTACGCCCCGTAAAGCTACCATGGCGGAAATAGAAAGTATGCTCAAGGCCTGCTATTACGGGAAAGAGTTCGTTTCTTAACAGCCAACAATAGGTCGGCGGGGACGTTTTGGGAGCGTCCCCGCCGACCTATATTCGTTATGGTTCCTAACGCGCTTGCCTCAGCTAGAGGGTGGGGTCAGCGGCGATTACCTCTGCTATCTCAGCTTGCGTAGGGGCGTAAGCACCCACCTTACTTACCGTAAGTCCCGAGGTAATAGTTGCCCGGTGTAGGGCTGCTTGGATATCGCTGAGGCGAGCTTGCCGGAGCCGTTGTTTGGCTTCGGTCGAGCCCAGCATTCCCGCATCTAGCAGTCCTGAAATCAGGCCGGCCATAAAGGAATCCCCGGCTCCTACCGTGTCTTTGACCTTGATGTTTAGCGGATCGACCGCCAGCATATCCCGATCATTAGCGCACAGGGCATAGGACGCCCACGGTCCCCGGGTAGCCACAATCAGACCCGGTCCCATAGTCTTCCACTTTTGCAATACAGTTTCGATGGGAGTGTCCTTGCCGTAGAGCCAAGCAATATCCTCATCGCTGGCTTTTACCACATCAGCTAGGCTGATTAGTTCTTCGATCCGCGGACGCACTTCCTCGGGAGTGCCCATCAAAGTAGGGCGCACATTGGGGTCATAGCTGACGGTTCCTTGAGATGACATGGCCTTGACCGCCTCGACCACTGCAGAGGCGCCCGGTGCCAAAGTGGCGGCGAAACTTCCGGTATGCAGGTGGCTGAGACCACTGACCTCCGGCAGGGGCGGGACTTGCCATTCCAGGTCGAAATCATAGGTCGCTTGCCCATTATCGTCGATTTGAGCGTTAGCTATCGGGGTTTTCTGAGCGTTAGCGCTACCAGGCACCACGCTAACCCCGGCGGAAGCTAACTTTGCTTCTAGGTTCTTACCGCGCTCGTCTTTGCCCCACCAAGAAGCCAAGGAGGTGGGGTGGCCTAAACTAGCGACTCCGCACGCTACGTTAAAAACGCTGCCCCCAACTTTTTCTTCCACAGTACCTGCACGATTAATAACATCAATCAGGGCTTCACCCAGGCAAAGTACGGGACGCTCAGTTGGTTTCATATCGGTCATGATAATTACTCCACACCTAGTTTCTTGGACATTTCTGCAAGGGGAATCCCTTTGGTTTCCGGCATGGCGTTTAGTACCCACAGCAGCTGGCCGCACATGCACAGGAAGAAGATCAGGAATGACCAGCCGTGTTTATCTTAGCAAATGCAGTTAATGCCTGGATGGAGTTATTAGGTCAGTAAGGGCTGTCCCGGTAACCGCCTTTGGTTACCGGGACAGCCCTTAGCAACTATTTGGAGTAGGTACCAGCTGGGATAGTTCTATGCGTGTTTCTTGACACGGGCGCGTGCCCGGCTGATCAGTAGAACTATTAGGAATAAGACCCCATCGGTAAATGCCATCATCGCCGAGGTGGCAAGGTTGAAATGCCAAGCGGTTATAAAACCGATTATTGCGCTGATTACCGCAATAATCAGGGTGAAAGCAAATATTTTCGGGAGAGAATTAGAAAGTAGAATCGCAGTGGCTGCTGGGGTTACCAGTAGGGCAATCACTAGAATGGCGCCCGCAGTAGAAAAAGCCACCACAATAGTTAAGGCCACCAGAACCATGAATATAGTTTCCACCGTGCGGATGGGGAACCCGATGACTCGGGCTGATTCCCTATCGAAAGTCACAAGCTGCATAACTTTATAGGTGAGCAGTAAAAATAGTGCGTTCGCTAAGAAAATTATCAGCAGCATCCACATAGCGCGCGGACCAAAATCATAATTGCTGATTATCAACCTTTCGGTATCTAAAGCCAGCAGGTTCAGGTCGCCGGTCAGTACCGTATCCTCGCAGATATGTACATGTGCCAGCGCGGTGGACAGTAAAATTACTCCGCCCGAAAATAGCAGGGGGAAGATAACTCCTTGACTGGCATCCTTAGGTAGTAAACCGGTGGATTGGAGATAGTTAGCTCCCAAAACTACGATCAACCCAAAACCGGCGGCAAGAACCACCATTATCGGAGAATAAGTGGATCCAGAAAGCAACGCTCCCAGCACGATTCCGGGTAGGACTGCGTGGCTCATGGCGTCCACCAGCATGGATTGACGACGCAACACCAAGAAGGTGCCGGGCAGGGCGCAAGTTACCGAGGTAGTAATTGCTAGTAATAAGGCTGCAAGTACAAAACTCATTTCAGATTAACCTCGGGGTCTAGCTGGGACTTGTGACTTAATGTTCCGGTTGATTGGACAAGCGCGGAGGGAGTGCCTCCTTCCTCCACCTTTGTCGGTGAGAAACATAGATGGTTAGCTATTACCGCAGGATTAGTAGGCTGTTCTTTCCAGGAATTACCCTGAGCGAGGGAGGCGTTATCTTCCTGCTCGTGCTTTATATTTTGGATATGCCGGCGGCGGCGATACCGGTAAGCCAGCAAAGAGCGGTGCGGAGAGAAAACTAAAGAAATAGCTAGAACCAGCGAAAGGATGACTACGATTACCGGTCCAGTAGGCACCTTACCGATGGATACTGCCAGATAAGAACCAAAACCGCCGCTAAGTGCGCCTATTGCTCCAGCTAGTAGGAATAACACCGGTAGATGATCGGTCCACTGCCGGGCGGCAGCTGCGGGGATGATAGCAAAAGCAACCATCAATATTACCCCTACAGATTTAACCCCAATCACGATACCTACGGTGGTGCACAAGGTGACAATGGCGATCAAAAGGTTACCGGAAAAGCCAGCTGCCTTGGCGCCTACGGGGTCAAAAGCAAAGAGTGAGATCTCCTTCCAGAAAATCGCGACGATCAATAGAGCGGTAAAACCTAGGATAGCAACGGTGAACACATCGATTTGACGCATAGTGGCGGCATTGCCGAACAGGTATTGTGCAATACCAGAGCGTCCAGAGAAATGGGAAAAGGATAATAGCCTCAAGGCCACCATGCCGCCGCCATAATAGATGGCCAGAGAAATTGCCATGGCGGCTTCCACTCCCACTTTGGATTTTTCTGCTATTAGATTGGTGGTGGCAACAGCCAGCAAGCCGGAAATTGTGGCTCCAATCGTCAAAACTAGGATCGATTGTCCATCCGCGCCCATTAGCGAAGCAATTACGAAGGCTCCCACAATCCCGGCAATGGAACTATGCCCAATAACGTCAGAAACTAGGGATTGTTTACGCACGTAAAGTAGGGATCCGAGGGTTCCGGCGAAGAAACCCACCAGGATTGCTCCCGCGGTCATCACACGAAAACTGTAGGTTCCCCAAAAATCACTTAGAGAGATTAGTTCCTGGGGGAAAAGGCTAGAGAGGTTGGTGAGGGCGAGCTTCATGCCAGCGCTCCCTCGATTCCGTATGCCTGGGAAATGTTCTTAGCGGTAAAGGTAGTGTCTAGGGGGCCGGAAGCCACCAAGTTTCCTTCGCGAAGCAGCAATACTGAGGAACAAAACTCTCTTACAGTAGCTAAATCATGGTGTACCAGGAGTACGGTTTTCCCTGAGCTAGCTAGAGAACGCAGTACCTGTAAAATCGTCTTTTCGGACTTCATATCAACCCCAGCGAAGGGTTCATCCATAACTAATAGATCAGCATCGGCGGCCAGGGCGCGCGCCACGAAGGTGCGTTGTTTTTGTCCTCCGGAAAGCTCAGAAATCTGGCGGCTCGCTAGATCGGAGATATCTAGTTGTTCCATAGCTGCTTGCGCCGCCTGATGCTCTTTTTTCCCCGGGCGGCGCAGCCATCCTAAGTGGGTATAGGTTCCCATTAACACCACGTCTTTTACTCGTGCGGGAAAATCCCAGTCAATTGAGGCAGACTGGGGCATATAGGCAATGCGCTTGCGTACCCGGCTTAAGTTTTTCCCAAAGAATTCAGCTTTCCCGCTGACCCGGGGAATCAGTTCCAGCATCGCTTTGATCAAAGTAGATTTTCCGGCTCCATTAGGGCCAAGAATCGCCATGATTTCTCCGCTGGGGACGGTAAAACTCACCCCGGAGAGGGCAAGACGATCTCGGTAAGCGGCGCTGATGTTTTCCACCACGCAAGGGGGAGTGCTCACTGGTACGCTGGCAGTCTGTTCTCGGGAGTCTTCTGGGGAAGAAGTGTTTTTGGAAGTCATGGAGTTAATACCTTTAACGAAGATAACTGAATGATTTGGGAAGAAAGAGGATGGGCGCTAGGAAACTTGGAGACGGCGAAACCTAGCGCCCATCCTGGCACTCAGATCGCGTTCTCTATGAGAGTGCCTTTACAATAGCTTCCACATTGTGCTGGAAAGCTCCCAGATAGGTGTTGGTGGGGGCTTTCTCGCCAAGGGTGTCTGCATAGAGCTCGGTGTCGGAGAGTTTAACTTCCCAACCTTTGGACTTCACCATTTCTTGGAGGTGCTTTACTACTTCCGGGCTCTTGAGGTTGTCATAGAAGATAACCGGAACTTTTTTGCTAGCAATAGTGTTTGCCAGTTCTTCCAGCTGTACCGCAGAGATTTCCGATTCAGAAGAAACCATATCGGTAGCCATAATGTCTAGTCCGTAGGTGCGTCCCAGGTAGTTGAAGGCGTCGTGACCGGTTACCAGAGTGCGGTGATCGGCAGGAATTTTTTCAAATGCAGCTTTGGCCTTTTCGTGCATGGCCTGAATCTTGGCGTTATATTCTTTGCCGTTCTTGAGGTATTTGTCGGCGTTAGCTTTATCTAGTTTCGCGATTTTTTCGGCGGTAGCGGTTACCGCGTATTGCCATCCGATCGGGTCATTCCACACGTGAGGGTCATGACCTTGGATCTTGCCATCTTCTTCCCAGTCCAGCAGCATTTTTTTCGGAATGGCTTCTGCGGCGGGCAAGGATTTATCGCCCAGACCATCGAACTGGCCCATCATTTTGTGTTCCATGTCGTGACTGGTCCAAACCACCAGGTCCGCTTTTTGGATTTTTTCAGTGTCTTTGGTGGTGAGTTCTTGAGTGTGGGGATCGCCTCCGGGGGCTACCAGGGTAGTAATCTCGGCGTCGGGGGCTATGTTTTTCACCGCGTCGGCGAGGTAACCGGTGGTGGCAACAATTTTTAGCTTTCCATTAGCTTCATCCGCATTATCGGCGGCACCATCTTTGGCGCAACCTCCCAGGGAAGCTGCTAGTGCCAGGGCGCAGATACCGGAGACTACGGCTTTCAGTTTCATGTATCCTCATCTTTCATATTATTCGGTCACCCGAAATATTGGTTTAGGTTAGGTGAACCTGATAATAAAGATAGTTATCAATTGGAAAAAAGAAAACTGACGTTTGTCCTATAGGGGGTGCTTGCTGTGTTGACCTGCATAAAATCCCTACTCTATGAGGTTTTTCATAAACTAGGGGCTGCTGGTGAATCTCGGGTGTGGAGTGAATAGTTGGAGGGTGTAAATTTAGGGGATCCTGAGTTAGTAATTAATTTTGTCGGACTTTCCTATGTGGGAAAGTCCGACAAAATCTTTGCTGGGTGATTAGATTTCTTGGTAACTTCTCTAAGGTTCCGCGCTAGTTATGTAACCGCGCGAATGCCCATTAGAGCCTGACTAACCGCTAGTCATTGGCGCGTTGCTGCAGCAGACGTAAACGTCGATGTAGCGGGTGGCTGGCAAAAATTGAGGCGGCTGTAACCGCCAAACCAGCCAGCATTAACAGGCTCATTTGGGCTACGGAATTCTCTGGAGTTTGCCCGGTATGTTCCTTTAGCATTTGCACCATCGGCATGGCTGCTGCTAGTCCCAAAATGGCTCCTCCCAGCACGGATACCGCTAGGGGGCCCAGGGTTTCCAGCCACATCGAGCGCAGTTCGAAGCCGCGCGGGGCGCCCATTTTTGCTAAAGCCCGGGACTGCTCGGCATTTTCAATCACCGTTGCCGCTTGGGTAATCAACATGGCACAGGCACAAAGCGCGAAACTGACCGCCAAGGTAATCATGGTGCCAGTTTGGAAATCCCAACGGGTGGCTGTAATAAAGTTGTCAGCCAGGCGATCAGAATCTTCCCCATTGACCAGTACTGGCGACATGGCTACGAAACCCGCGAGAAAAGCTAAGAACCCCATACCGCTGACGCGCCGCCAAGTAGTCTTGGGGTCGGCCACTATTCGCCGAGACGCCAGTACCATCGCAGGAATCGGCATCTTTGCCAGCAAGCGGGCATTTAGTTGCAACAGGTAGGGTCCTAGTAAATTGAACCCTAAAATAACTACCAGGATAATGCCCGAGACTATCGCTATCGTCCAGGTTTTTGATAGCCCTACGGTTGCCTGACTGACTATGAAAGCGGCGGAAAAAATAGCTACCGCAGCTACCAGTCGCCAAATGCGCAGCGCCGGTTGGCTCGCCCGGCGGGTTACTCCCAAGGGAGAAACTCTTACCTGCTGCATTCCCCACCAGGAAGAAAGCTGCCCCAGCAAGATAATTACCGCTAGCACTATCAACAGCAGCCACCAGGGCAGCAGCATTTCTTTAACCGTTATATATTTGGCTTCTATTTCAAGAAATGTCCAGGCGGGCAGGGTAGCTAAATAAAGGGCAGTACCGATCAGGGAACCGATAGCTGCTTGGATTAGGGTATCTAACAGAGTCATCTTGGTGACCTCCGCAGAGGACACCCCCAATAGTCGCAAGGAGGCTAAACGCTTTTCGCGTCCTCGTGCCCCCAATACAGCTGCCTTAGTAGCAAGCGAGCTTAGAGAGGGGAGGATCAGGGCGCAGGCTAAAACGGCTAACAGGAAATAGAACTTTAGAATGATTTCGAAACTTGCGTCCGCTTCAAGTAGCTGGGCGGCAATTCCCGTTGGGGACATCCAGCGGTTATAAAACATATAGGTGCCGCCAGCAACTGTTAATGCCAAGCCGGTACATACCGTGTAGGCCAGGATGGATGCTAAATAAAGCAGAGATTCACCCTGGCGAGAGCGGAAACGGGCTTTAGTGAGATGCCAGGTTAACCAGTTTAGGTTTTGTGCGCGTGCGGGGGTAACCAGGGTGGCTGTAGTAGTACTCGACATTTACGCCCTCCCGGATTGTGGAGCTAGCGCGCGATCGGAATGGATTTGGCCGTCCCGAATCTCGATCAGACGCGAACACCATTGCGCAACGTTGATGTCGTGGGTTACCAGCACTAATGCTGCTCCGCATCGTTGAACTTCCCGGGTTAAGATTTCCATCATTTCGTATCCGGTAGCTTGATCGAGGGCGCCAGAAGGTTCATCAGCAAAAACTACTTTCGGGTTGCCGATGAGGGCGCGAGCAATTGCTACCCGCTGTGCTTGACCGCCAGACATATCTCCGGGACGCCGCTTTTTCAGCTCAGAAAGTCCCAGTTGGGCGAGTAGTTGATCTGCGCGCTTTAAAGCTTTTGGCAGCAGGGTGCCGGTCAAGACCAGGGGGAGTGCCACGTTTTCGCGGGCAGGCAGCTCGGGGATGAGTTGCCCGTCTTGGAACACAAACCCGAACTGGCTAAGCCGCAGCCGGGAGCGCGTTACATCTTTTTGTGCCGCGATATCCTCGCCCCGGAATAAAACTTTTCCGGATTCGGGAACCAGGACGCCGGATAGGCAATGCAAAAGGGTCGATTTTCCGGACCCAGATGGTCCCATGATTGCCACCGACTCGCCCTCGTGAATTTGGAGAGAAACCCCGGAGAGAGCGTGGACGTTTCCAAAACTTTTTGTAATGTTATCGGTGCTGAGCACCTCTTTTTCTTTATCTTGATTCATACCTTCTATTTCAGTCCGCCTGCCGGGCCCAGGGAACAGTGCTGAAACTGATTTTTAGGTATTGCCAAAACCTACCCGGAGGTAGAGCTGCCACTACCTAAAAGGAAGAGTGCGCCCTCCGAATGCTTTTCGTTGCGGACGAGAGTTTCCCCGGCAGGGTCTGATTCCCTTTGAAGAATGGGAGCCCCGAAAGATGGGCGCAGTAACCCACTTTGGGCAGGTGGCTAAGAAACTGAGTTTACGTCCTCTAAAAATAGCGAGGAAACCAATAGTTTGTGTGGCTCCCTATGAGTATCGTGGAAATATGAAGTTCGGTATGCGAAAACCTAGTCCTAAGCGTTCCTACAAGGCAGCGACCTCAGGTAGAGCTAAAAGAGCCGCTAAGCGCGCAGTTAATCCCCTATATGGCAAGAAGGGAATGGGATTGTTGAAGGATCCGTCGCGTGCGATCAAAAACGCTATTTATCGGCGCACCACCTTCGGTTGGCGCGACCTCTTTAAGTAGCCCGTAGCTTGCTGCCTGCCTGAAGCGGAAACAAGCTGTAGCTATTCGGCAAGGGGTTGGCTAAAATCAAGGTAGGTAACGGGCTAGGTGCTCGTTATGTTATCCAAGCGGGGAGCTAAAATCCGATGACTTTGTAATCTCTACTCAGCTCAGCTGAGACGCCGCCCTTAATCGTTGCGTCCTGGAGATTATTATGCCTGCCATCATTCTCGAAAATATTTCTTTTGCATACTCCTCTAAACCGCTGCTCGAAAACATTAATTTGCAGGTAGGGGAGGGTGAGCGTGCCTGTTTGATTGGTCCCAATGGTTGCGGGAAAACCACCCTGCTTCGCATCGCTTCCCAGGATCTTTTGCCAGAACAAGGCAAGGTCAAGATCGTGGGAACAAACACTGAGTTCTTCCAGGTGCCGGCGATTGAACATTATCGTGGAAGTGCCAGAGATTACCTCGAATGCGCGTTGTGTCCTCTGCGAAATATCGCTACCCAGTTTCAGGACGCAACCAATCAAATTAGCCAGGGAGATAGTGCTGTTCATGCGGAACAGTGTTATGACCGGCTGCTTGCCTTAATGAGCTGTTTTGATATTTGGTCGCTCGAGGTGCGGCTCACTGAAGTTCTGACGAGGATTGGCTTGGGGGTGCTCACAGGATCAGGATGTGACCGCAGTTTAAGCAGTATGTCCCCGGGGGAGCGGGGGAGGCTGCAACTGGCGGTCACGCTAATCATGAAGCCCGAGGTGTTAATTTTGGATGAACCCACCAACCATTTAGACGCGCGTGCCATCGATTTTCTAGTAGAAACCGTTAATAAGTGGAGAGGCGCGGTTTTGATGTCGAGTCACGACCGGGCGTTTATTGAGGACACTGCCACGGTTATTTACGATATGGACGTAGCACTATGGAATGAACTAGCTAAAGCTACTGGTAGTAGTCAGGTTACTGGTCTTTATCGCTGCGCGGGCGCCTACTCGAAATATTTAGCCGAAAAAACGAATGCCCGCCGCAAGCGTCGGGAATTACATGCAGCTCAGCAGGCCGAGAAACGGTTGCTGAGAAAACATCGCCAGGAAGCTAGCAAGATAGCTCGCGGGGGCGTACGCCTGGCGAGCGCTGAGGGTAAAGCCAAGAAGTTTTTCGCGGATCGCGCTGCTGCCACAGCGCGGCGCCGAATGCGAAATGACGATAAACGAGGCGAGCATCTTAGCAACCAGGAAGTGCGTAGACCCCGTAGCTACGACCTGTCTTTTGAGCTCAATCAACCCGCTGTAAGCACCGGAATCGCGGTGGCTGCGCGTCGTGCCACAGTTGCCGGACGTCTGGCGCCGGTCAGTTTTGATCTTTCCTACGGAGAGCATCTACTGGTCACTGGTGCTAATGGGTCAGGTAAATCTACCTTATTGAATTGGATCTGTAGTGGGCAGCCACCCGAGAGCACGCAAAGTAGCGGCACAATCACCGGCGAGCGGAAGGTCGGGCTGGTTCCTCAGCAGCTTCCTCAGGAAGGCGACCCCGGATTCACTAGCCCTATTTGGGAAAACGGTATTGGCGAGGCCGGGAAAGGCGTCCTCCATCCTTCCCTGTGGACTAAGCCCATTCCGGAACTTTCAGCCGGAAACCAGCGGCGAGCCCAAATTGCGTTAGCGCTGGCCACCTCTCCCGCCTTGCTTATAATTGATGAGCCCACTAACTACCTGGACTTGGAGACGATGCAAGCGCTGGAAGAAGCCATGAAGGCGTGGACGGGAACTCTAGTTGTAGCAAGCCATGACCGGTGGCTAATCAACCATTGGAAAAGTAGAAAAATTTATATTCACTAGCGCTTGCTATAGTTTTCATCTTTCATAGATATCGCGGCGGTGTCCCAAAACATTTTTTCCGTGCCATAGCGAGCCGTATTTTTCTGGCCTTGCAGGCATGTGCAATTCTTGGCGGTGATTCCGTAAGGGAAGCAAGGGAAAGCTCTTGAATTTGTACTGACAGATATTTTAAAATGTATGTGCAAATGTTGAAAGGAGGGGCTGATGGGAGCTAGCACTTTAACTGTCAGAATTGATAGCGGGTTAAAAGAAGAAACAGCGAAAGTGGTGGAGAACTACGGTCTTGATTTGTCGTCGGTGATCCGCGCATTTTTCACTGAAATAGTTAACACTGAGTCCATCCCGCTATCCCTCGACTATCGGCGACCTAATGCCGCGAGTCTGGAAGCTATTCGTGAAACCGAGCAGATGATCGCGCGCGGTGAAGGGCAAACTTATGAAACTGGCCGGGATGTTATCAAAGCAGCGTTAGCATGAATGGGAGGCTTACAGCCAAGTTCACTTCTGCTTTTAGTAGGGATCTAAAGAAAAAGCTGCTAAAAGACAGTGGAATCTCGATGAACTTGAGGCTGTCATTGATCTGATTTTAGAAACTCGCGTGAATCGCTCGGTGTCCTGAAGCAACGCCACAGAATGCATAAGCTCTCGGGTCAATGGGGTGGGAGCAATGAGTGCCACGTGGCTAATGCGGGTGATTGGTTGGTGATTTGGAGAACCTGCGGCCAGGTTGCCTATTTTCAACGAACCGGAACTCACGATGAACTTTTTCGTAGGTAAAGAATGGATAGTGGGGGCAACTTAAAATGTGGGGGGCAGCCACAAGTCATCTAAAACTGGGCGGTGATTTTAATGGTTCCGCCGTATGGAAAGTTTCTTTAACTTGTGCTGACGGTTATTTATGTTCTGCGTACAAAAACCTTTAGAGGTGGGAAGTGGCTAGCTCTATCTATAAACCAGTTAGATTCTGATGCTTTCAATCTCTATTCATGTGGCGGTTATTTTCGAGAGCGAACTGGTAGATATCTCTGGTTAGTGCTTGTGAATGCCAGCGGACAAACCTTCCAGAGGAGCTTTGACGCATGGCTTGCAACGCAAAAGTTCTAGCACCTTGTAATATTTTCGGATATTTTTGGCAGATTCTTTTTAAGTCACCGCTGTTAAACACTACTTGGTCGGCGGACGTTGAGTCGTAGTTTATTCGATCAACAAAGAACCCTCGGGTATTACGCTTCCAAGGTGTCAATAGGGAGAGCAGCCTGCTATGCGAAAACGTTCCGACAGGAGTATTGAGACAGGAAAGTCCCGAGGCCTCCCTTCTCGGGAAGAAAAGAAGTTCCAGAGTCCCGGTAATTAGTGTTGCCCAACGACCTCCTGCAGTACTCGGATAATCTGAAATCGTCCAATATCGTCCTTCAAGCTTGATAGCTTCGGGAACCAGATTTGTTAAAGCAAAAACCAAATCGGCGAGTATGAGATCTCGGAATTCATCAGGAACCTGTTTTAGAAACTTCGATGATTCATTTCCCAAAGAAGGTAATTTTTCTTTGATGCCGCACAAATCGTATGGACCATCCCCAAGTACCCAAGAATGTTGTTCCTCCACCGGTATCGCTTTATCCAGTGTTGACGGTTGATTGTGACCTAAGTTCAGAGCGCGATTCCGCAAAGGCTTACCAGATTCCCGAAATCTGCGAATTTCGCTATTTTCTATTCTGGTCAAGTCCAAGTCTTGGGGTACAGGCATGAACCATAACTTCTCTATGTCATCCCAAGCTTCATGATGATTGGTATGACCATGCCGGTGCTGAGCAAAACGCGTCACTACATTCTGTGCTTGACCGACATAAAACTCACCGTTGAAAAACTGGAGGACATAGATACCACGGCGCCGTTCTGGAATTAACGCCGAAATTGATTTCAACTGGGAGACATTAAAACGCAAATACTTAAGGTTCATTTGACCAAGACTTGTACTATCAGAAGAGGTAATCGTGTGATCCGGTTCGGGTTAGTACCAGAAGTAGCTCGCTTCGCTGGACACGGTATATCAGTAACCAATCTCCCTCGAGGTGAATTTCGCGATATCCCTTCCATTGTCCCTGCAGTGCGTGGTCACGATAGCGGGTTTGTAACTCGTCGCGATCCTGAGCCATTAGGGCTGCAACTGCGTGTGCCAGCTTCGACGGATCGTAATGCTTTTTGAACAGTGCTTTCGCGTCGCGTTTGAACTGGGAGGTGCGAAAGACTTTAGTTAGCTTCATTAAGATCCGCCATTAACTCGGTGACGGTATCAAAGGAAGCTCCGGTGCGGGATTCGGCTTCAGCACGAGCCAGTAGGTTGGCTGAATTTTCCCGGCGCGGCGTGAACGGAATACCGTTGCTGGCAATCGACTGCCTCAGAAACATGTTAATTGCAGTGCTCATATCTAACCCCAGTTCGCGGAACAGCTCCGCTGCCTGTGTCTTGGTCTGGTCATCAGTTCGGAACGATATATTAGCCACCAGAAACACCTCATTTCAGGCAATTGCTACTACTATGTACCTACATTAGCATTAATTTTGCGCGTAATTAATAGCTTTGAAAATATCTTTACTGCATGAATGTTCCCGATAGAGGGTTAATTACGTGGATGACATGCTGTCAGATTGGCATTCAAGGGGAGCGGGTAGTTGCACCTGCGGTGCCTACCCTTACTTCGCTCTGATCAGAAATGTGAAAGCAAGCTTTCACATTCACGATCCTCACTCAGAGCGGGTGTTCGGTCGCTGCGTTCCCTGTGAGCGTTTTTGCTCGGATTGGAAACGGGAAAGCGAACTTTCGTCTCAGCTATCCGAATTTTAGCGTTATCCCGATTTCCTGTATCTATGTAAATCTGCAGATAAATCAAGTATAATCACCGGTGAGTTGGATTTTTATGTATGTAGAATCCGCATTTAATCGAGAGAGGAAAATTATGATTCTTGATAGACCTCGGCATAGATTGTTTCTTGCCGGCAGCTTAAGTTTACTTTTAGCCTTGAGTGCAACTACTCCCGCTTTAGCAGCCGGAGGCGCGCAGTCGTCTGCAGTTAATACTGTAGAAAGCGGCGCAGATCCGGCAGCTAGCAATCTGCACAAAACCGAAAATTATGTCAATTCAGACCTCTCGGTTCTGCCGGATAATGTTAACTGGGACGGTAAACGTAAGGGAATACCCGATACTAATACTTTTGATGAGGCTGTTAAACTACCAAACACTGCTACCCCGTACAGTGTTGGAGATATGCAAAAGTTTCCCGGGGTAAATGAGCCTCTGATTAAGAATGCTAAAGAGTTTGGCTGGGATCTAAACATGGGTGCCATCAGCATTTCCAAGGAAGGGAAAGCCTTTACCAACGGCACCGGGGAATCGGGAATTATTAATCCGGAAAATAAGAAAAATATATTTTGGTTCGGAAAATACCGTAAAACTGCAGAACCAGAAACCAAGAAAGACGAGGACACGGCATCGCTTGCTGAGCGTGCATGGGAGCCCTGGGTTAAGGCTAACCCAGGCTATTTTGAAGGAGCTAAAAAATCCATTGCGACCGGTGAATACTGCAAGCTAAGCAAACAGCCATTTAAAACTCAGACGTTTTGGGACACATGCGATAGTTCCACAGTTGACAAGAACACCAAACAGGTCTTTAAAGATAACAGTCCCGCGGGAATCGGCATACATGAGACGTTGGCGCGTGCAGATTTGAAGAATGGTACGCACATGATATTTTCTTTTGATCGTATAGTTTATCCCCGATTTAATTCCGGGGTTAAACAGGCAGTCGATGTCACCCCTGGAAGTGAAATAGTTATTACCCCATCTTGGGTATCCAATGGAAATAAGGGCGGCACTGACCAACTACAGCTGCGAATCTATGACGCTACCGGAAAACAAATTTCTGATTACCCAGACTGGAACACAGATCGTCCGGTAATGCTCTACAAGGGTGATACCAATAGGCCAGAAGTTGGAACCCAAGGTTTTGTTTGGAAGGTCCCGGAAGGGGTAACCCGAATTTTCACCACTTTCCGGCAAGCAGATGAAACTAAGGATCATACTGGTCTTGCAAAGAAGAGCGCGGTTGCTCTCACCGGTTTCACTGGTGCAACTGTTACCACCGGATCGCATCTCACCATGTCTAATGCGGGTAGCAACGATGCCTCGAAACAGATCGTGAATAAGCCGTTCGATTTCTCCTTAGAGATTGTAAATGACGGTTTTGCGGCAACCGCGAACGGAGAGTTTTCCGCGACCCTACCTAAAGGCGTTACTGCCAAGGCAGTATCTTTACTGGTGGGAGATAAAGAAATCCCAGGAATGATCAAGGATGGGAAAATTACTGTTCCTCTTGGAAAAATCGAAGTGGGGCAAAAAGTAGTTATTAAACTGCGTGGCCTAGTACTTCCTGATACTAAAAAGTGGAATTTGGAAAATCCGAAACTGGCATATAACACCTTCGCACTAAACGGAGGTTACACCGATGCCGCGAATTTCAAAGGTTCCTTCCATATCGTGCATCCGTACACGATTTCTTTGATGGCAAACCAAGCGTCTAGTGCAACCCCGTCGACGGAGTCCAAGCCCGCCAAGAAGAAAGCCCTACCGGGAACTGGCGCCATAGCAACAGAAATTATGGTACTAGCTGGGATATTTACCCTAGCCGGGATTACGTTACTTGTCGTTCGGCGTAAATACGGAAAATAACAATTAAATAATTTAAGGTAAGGGCTCTGGATGTTATTCCAGAGCCCTTACCTATATCCGATGGATAAGCTGCGTAAAGTTGCTACTAACCCCACCTCAGAGCGGGTGCTCGGTCGCTACGCTCCCTGCGACCCTTCTCGTTCGTTGAATAAGCAAAAGAGCAAGCTCTTTTGCTTGCTCTCCTCACTTCGAGCGGGTGACGAGAATCGAACTCGCCTCTACAGCTTGGGAAGCTGTCGTTCTACCGATGAACTACACCCGCGTTGGCATCTAGCCGCCTTTAGAGTATAACCAGTACCGGCGCCCCACTCAAAACGAGCGGTTAAAGTGAGAACAAATGACCGACAATGAAGGAGTAAGCGGCTAACTTGGACTCATCAACACCAGGAAGGGACAAATGACTTTCGTAGTAGCGTTAGCGGCCATCTGCGATGGCAAACTACTGTGCGCGCAGCGTTCCTACCCGGAAAAACTACGCGGTAAATGGGAGCTACCGGGCGGAAAAGTGCGCGAGGGCGAGGAACCAATAGCGGCATTGGTGCGGGAAATAAAAGAGGAACTCGATTGGGAGATTCCTCCCTCTCAGTTGAAGCACATCTTACCCGGACCGCTCCCGGCGGGGAACTGGCCACTACTTAAAGGCGCCCAGATGCGAGTAATGATTTACCATCCCCGTGAGCTCCCGGCCCTGCAAGCTGGGGACTCCCATCTCAGCTTGCAGTGGAGTCCGGCAGAAAAAGTAACGCAGCTAGACTGGCTAGAACCCGACTTACCTATAGCCGAAGCTATAAGTCGCGTCCTGAAAAAACCAGCCTAGCTGCGTCCTCAAAAATAGATATCCAGCAACCGCAGCCTAAACCCCGGTTAACTTCGTGTTAGCTATCTTTTAGCCCCATGGCCTCAAACAACAGGTAGATTGGGTGGACAGCCGGCTTGCCGCCGCCCTTTTCCAGTTGCCAACGGCAAGTCTCGGTATCCGAAACTACCAGGTCAGAGTTGGTGCTCTTAATCTTGTCGAAGGCTGTCTTACCTACTGCCTGCGCAATATCGTACTTTTCGCGTTTCAACCCGTAGGTACCGGCAATCCCGCAGCAGGTGGCTCCGGATTCGTGGACGGTCAGCCCGGGAATCTTGTCCAAAAGCTGCTTGCCCGGGGTACCAATCCCCGTGGATTTGAGCTGGCAGGGAGCGTGATAAGTAACCGTAAGATTAATCGGCTCTAGATTATCCAGGTCCAGTTCTCCCCGGTCGTAAAGATCCAGCAGGAACTCGGAAATATCCCAGATGCGCCGCGAAACCTGCTCGAGCTCCTCGTCTTGGACTCCCAGAATCTCGCGGGCTTCATGCTTGACCATACCTACGCAGGAACCGGAAGACCCGATAATTGTCAGGTCATCTCCCGGAACGTTCAAATCATGCGCCAGCTTACGAATCAGCTTCTTGGCCCCGTCATAAAGACCGTTAGACTGCTGCGCTAGACCGCAGCAGCCATGAGGCGGTACCAGCACTTCGTATCCCAGGTGCTCGAGAATCTGCACCGAGCGTATAGAAGTGGTGGTTTCGAAGAACTCACCCGCGCAACCGTGGAAGAACACCACTTTGCCCTTGGTAGGGGCAGGAGCAGTGCGGGTGTGCTTCTTGAACCATTTTTCAAAGCTGAATCCATCAGCTACCGGCATCGGCGCTTCATGGTGAACCCCGAAAGTTTTCTCTACGATCTGCCGAATCGGTTTTTGTCGCAGCGCCCAGTTGGCCAGCGGCGCCACCGGGGTCATCGCCTTGCCCATAAACATGGTGTTGGAGATGAGGACATCGCGCAACGGACGGCCGTTTTGCTGCTTCATCGCGGCGCGGGCCACGTTGTTGAGCTCCGCGACCTTCACGCCTTGCGGACATACCAAGGTACAGGTGCCACAGCTGGAACAGTAATCGATGGTGTGATCAACCGATAGCCCCTTACGGAACCGCTCCGCCTGCGGACCCACATATTTAGGTCCGGGGAACAGGGGAGTAACCGCTGCCACCGGGCATTGGGTTTCACAAATTGTACATTTGACGCAAGCATCCAAGCTGGCTCGCATCAGCGGATTGAACTCGGGTTTATTACGTAAATCCTTAGTCATTGGTATCCCCCAAAATCGTGTCACAAGCCCGCAAAGCGGAAGCTAGAGCAATGCCGTCACCGGACTTTTCCCGCCACCGGGTGGCTCCCGCCAGCAATCCGCCCGCGGCATACAGGTTCTGATAAAGCGGAGCCCCGGAATCATCCAGTACCCGCATCTGGGAATCAACCTGTACCCCCACTTCGAACAGGGGCTGGTCTGGACCCCAATAGTCTTCGTGCACCAGCGGTCCGGTCGGGATTGCCAGCGGTAAATTAAAGGCTCTTTCGGTAACGTTCCAGTAGGAATCCACATGCAACGTACCGGATTCGAAGCCGCCACCAGCGTAGATAAAGTGCTTAGCCTTAAGGGTGGTTTCTGAGCCAGCCGAATCAAAGGTCACGGATTCCACCCGGCCATCATTAGCGCTAAGGCCGGTTACTTCACTGCCAATGATGTAGCGTACTCCCAGATCCCGTACCATTTGGGTGAGGGTCTCGTTAATCCGCATCCCCGGAATAGAGGGCGGTAGAATCGGGATCTCGAACACCTCGTGTCCCAAGCGGTGGGCGATATCCTTCCAGGCGTTCCGATCTTTCAATCCCAACACCGCGGGCAAACCGACTACTTCCCCGTCTTTCAAATGACGTTTAACCTCGTCACAGAATTTGGCGCGGAAATCTGCGGTGTCGAGGGCGCGGGCAAAATTCAACCCGGAAGTGTCAACTTCGTCATGGCGTACCGGGATATCGATCCAGATATGCCGGGCAGAAACTTTACCTCCGCCGGGAATCTCTTCTTTTTCCAGATTTTCGGCTACCAATTGGGGATAAAAGTCTTTGAGACGGCGCAGTCCCACGATTACGTACTTCTTGCCGTCCTCAGGCGCTCCCGCCAGCATGGAAGGCTGGGGCAAGCAGGTGGGGCGCCAAGCACCTAGGCAGGTAGGCAAGAATACGTTCTTATCGGGGTTGCCGGCGAGCAATTCTGTCCCTAGCTGCTCTTTCAGCCAGTTAGCAGCATCGGCCACCGCCTGAGAGCCCAGTTTCCCGTAAGGGTGGGACTGCGGTAACTTGTCGATCGCCGTTAGCGGATTATCTACTCGCTCCGGGCTGTATCCATATAGGTCAATAGTGCCTTGACCTAATTGGATACCCCCGATACCTTTGGTGATTAAATCAACTTCCCGTCCGGCCTTCAGCAGCCGAACTGCAGCGCTAAGACCGGAAAGGCCAGCACCGATTACTACTACGTCTCTCACGCTAGTGCCTCCTTTACGGCTTCACGTTCCTGTTTGTCGCGTTCTTGCTCGACCGGGTTGAGTGCGACCTCGCTCAGTTGTCCTTTGCCGGGTGCGTGCTCCAGGTCGAAAATGCCCTGCATAATCCAGTTGTCGAGGGCGGTTTCGCGGGTAGACTCCCCGAAAAGAATCGGTTTAATACCAATCCAACGGTTCTTCATAAATAGGGAAATCATATTGGTTGCCCGCTCAACTGAGGCGGCGCCCTGCTCGTTAACGATGCCGGCGCAACGCATGGAGCAGAATCCGCCTTGACACGGTCCCATTCCTATCCGGAGTTGACGACGGAGATCATCGAGAGAAGCACTCGGGAATTCCTTAATGGTTTCTTCCACCATCCGCCGAGAGACCAGTTCGCATTCGCAAATAATCTGGTCTTTATTCCACTCTTTTTCCCGTGCCTGCAGGCGGTCAGTGAGTCGATGTTGCCGGGAGTTTTCTTGTCCGGGAACCGCTTCCTGGGCGGTGCGACAAGGACGATCATCCTTCATAATGTCGCACATAATGTTCACAGCGCGCTCGGCCATCAGGCGGCAGGTAGTTAGCTTGCCGCCCGCAACGGTAAGCATGCCTTTGACCCCGTCGCGTTCCTCATGATCCATAACCGACATGCCGCGGGACATATGGCGCGAATCAGTCGCTGCCACCCGGTTGTCTTTTACCAGCGGGCGAGCCCCTACCCATACGTGCAGAGGACGAGAATGACGGAATCCCGGCAGGAGGGCGTCCCCGGCATCTAGCATTTGCTGGACTTCTTTGTCTTTTATCTGTAGGAAGTCAGCGCTAGGCGCCACCTGGTCGGTGGTGCCGATAATCGCAACCTGATGGGCAGGAACAATCAAGTCTCCATCAGATGGATAGATACAACGATTAATTACGTGTTGGCAGATGCGGTGATTCATGGCGATCATGATCCCGGCACCCGGAACCACGTTCACATCATGGCAGCCTGCCATAGCAGCGATTTCTCCAGCCCAAGGACCGCCACAGTTGATGATGAACTTACAGTCGATGTGGACTTTTTCCCCACCGTTCTTATGATCCTCGCAGGTGACAGCGCTGACTGCTCCGTTGGTGACTTCAATACCGGTAACCCAGTGGTAGGGGAGGATTTTGGCACCATACTCTTTAGCGGAGTGGGCAAATCCCCACACCATCTTCCAACCATCAATAGTGGCGTCCTGCACCGCGAAAGCTCGCTTAAGTTTCGGGTCGAGACGAGGCTCGCGTTTTAACGCTTCGGCCGGCGAAATTTCGTAGGCCGGAACTTTGGTTTTATTGGCACAGTCCAGGAAAATATCTGCGTGCTCTTCGCTATCTTTCGAGGTAGTAACGAAGAGTCCACCGGTATCTTCAATGGCATGGGGAACGACTTTACGTAAAATTTCGTTCTCTTCTGCACATTCAGTTGCGGATTCGGGATCCGATTTTACGTAGCGTCCTCCCGAATGCAGTAATCCGTGGAACCTAGCAGTGGTACCTTGGGCTAAATCCACCCGGTCTACCAGTGCGGCTTTGAATCCGCGCATGGCAACGTCGCGTACTACGGCACTGCCGGTGGCTCCACCACCAATCACCACCACATCGACTTCTAGTTTTCTCACCCTTTGCCTCCAGAATCGAACGCAGCCTCGCTGCCGCGCGTCAATGACTGCCCCAGAATCTGCTCCTGTGGCTCTTTTTTAGGGTATCGCTCACGCTTAAATCTCGTGCGGATAGTGAAGAGTTTGCACATATTCGCGCCGGATTTTTTTGTAAATACACGTCCTCTCATAAGCTGAAAGACTTTTAGCTGCAATTGGTTCCCCCGATGGGTTTGCACAGATTTGCAAACCCATCGGGGGAAGGGATTGTTTTCTGAACTGCGCGTTAACCAGGGGAGGAGGGAGCAAAAAGTTTAGGCATCTTCCGCGCTGATTTTCGTGATTGTTTAAGTTAACTGCCCGGTTTTATGACCCTGATTAACTAACTTCCGGAACCGCCAAAGATGCCCCCTCGGACACGGCCTGCCCCGTAGCTGGATCGAAGAAATAAAGTTCTTCTAAGTTGGGTTTAGTTCGATAGCTCCCGCCCCGATCAGGGAATACCCCTCGCGGCAGTAACACGGCAGCTCGATCCGGGGCGGCAGCTACCTTTTCTGGGGGTTGCCCGTAAAGGAATGCCTGACTACCTAAACGTTCGATTATCTGGGTAGTTAAGGTAAGCGCTGGCTCCTCGCTGCTGGCGGGTAGCCAGGATTCCGGGCGCACCCCTAATATCACTTGCTCTTTTACCTGGGAGCGCACCGTTCTAGGAATCGGTACTGGCAAGTCCCCCAACAGGGCTTGACCTTCAGAATTAATAGGTAGAGTGAACAAGGTGATTGCCGGGGAACCGATGAAGGAAGCAACGAAAGTGTTTACCGGTTTGCGGTAAAGGTCAGTGGGGGTAGCTACCTGTTGGAGGACCCCTGACTCCATCACCGCTACTCGATGCCCCATAGTCATGGCTTCCACTTGATCATGGGTGACATAAACGGTGGTTACTCCCAGTTCTCTTTGTAAAGATGCAATTTCTCCCCGCATCGAAACCCGCAGTTTTGCATCCAGGTTTGATAGTGGTTCATCCATGCAGAAGACAGTGGGTTTGCGGACAATGGCGCGTCCCATAGCGACCCTTTGTCTTTGCCCTCCGCTCATGGCACCAGGTTTGCGATCCAGCAAATCTTCCAGCTGCAAAAGCCGGGCTGCCCACTGCACCCGTTCCTTAATTTTATTCTTGGGTATCCCCTTATTTTCCAGGGCGAAACCCATATTTTGAGCGACTGTCATATTGGGGTAGAGGGCGTAGCTTTGGAATACCATCGCCACGTCCCGCGAGCGCGGGCGTGCCCCGGTCATGTCTTTGCCGCCGATCAGGATGCGCCCGGAGGTGGCCGGTTCTAGGCCGGCCACCATCCGCAGCGATGTGGATTTGCCACAGCCTGACGGTCCCACTAAAACTACGCATTCACCGTCCTCAATATGGAGGTTCAGGGAGTCAACCGCCGGTTTGGCTGCCCCTGAAAACAGGCGGGATGCATTTTCGAAAGTCACGCTAGCCACGGCATTTCCTTTCCTTGTGGCGCCGGGCGCCCTAATAGTTACTTCTTCTTATCCAGTTTTGGTTTGATCTGGCTGTCAATGATCTTCTGCAGATCCTTTTGCAAAGCATCGAAAGTGGACTGTACGTCCTCGCCTTGCGCGATCTTGTCTAAAGCGGCACCAATCTTTTGACCGCCTCCCGAGACATAAGCGCGGGCAGCATCTTGAGCTTTGGTCTTGGGTAGCTGATCGAGAGCGGTCTGGAAGTTCGGGTGTTCTTTGATATAGGACTTAGTTTCTTCCGAGTCAACCGCAGAGGTTCTTACGGGCATATACCCGGTAGCCTGCGAGAACTTTACAGTATTCTCGGTATTGGTGAGGAAGGCAATGAACTTGGCGGCCGCCTCTTGATTCTTAGAGTTAGCGGGGATTGCTAGGCCGCACCCACCGGTAGATACTCCCGGTATGCCCTCGGGAGTAGGTAGAAAAGCGGTACCTACGTTAACTTTTCCGTCTTCTTCAACGCCTTGCAGTGAGCCGGTAGATTCCAGCATCGCGGCTGCTTGTCCGGTAGTGAACGGAACAGTCGCGTCTTTGGTGGCTTTGAAGTAATCGTTCTTGAACTGGTCTTGCAGAAACTTGCCGGCAGCCACGCCTTTTTCATCAGCAACGTTGACGGTCAGATCTTGGGAATAGGAACCGCCCATCGACCAGATCATGCCCTGGAAGTACCAATCCAAATAGTTGGATCCGTCAGGAATGGACAGGGGCAGCACCCCGGAGGCTTTTAGCTTAGGCGCGAAATCCTTATTCCATTCCTCCCAGGTCTTCGGACCGCGGTCGGGAACTCCGGCTTTCTTGAAGAGGTCTTTGTTGTAGTAGAAAAGCGGAGTTGAACGCGCATAGGGAACCGCGTAGTGCTTGTCATCAATGGTGTATTCATCGTAAAGCGACTTTACGTAGTCATCGGGGTTTGCATCCACCTTTTTCATCAAGTCATCTAGGGGAGCAAAATTATCGTTCAGTGCGAAGTTGTACCAGGTAACGTCGGAAGCAACCACCACGTCCGGGGTTTGTCCACCGGTGAGGGCGGCGTTGAACTTTTGCGCCACTTCCTCGTAATCTTTTCCGGCGTCGGTGAGCTTAATCTTGATATTGGGGTTTTCTTTCTCGAAAGCGGCAATAATCTCTTTCTCGGTATCTTTGGAGTTAGCCGGGTGGTTCGACCAAACGTCCAGGGTCACTTTACCATTCGGGTCATTTTGCTCGACAGATCCCGAGGAGGAAGTGCCGGCGCATCCCGACAGCACCAGGGATGCAACTGCGGCTCCGGTCAGGAGCAGTTTCCGTGTGCGATTCATTTTTACCTTTCTGCTTGTTGGGGTCAGCCTTTGACTGCCCCGGTAGTAAGTCCCTTGATCATGTTCTTCTGCAATACGAAAAATACGATCAAGAGGGGAATCACGGCTAGCACTGTGCCAGCCATGACCGGGCCCCAATTGGTGAGACCCTCGTTGTTTTGAAGGAAAGTTAATCCGATTTGGATAGGAGCGGTACGTTCGTCCTCTGACATCAAAAATGGCCACAGGTATTCGTTCCAATCATTAACGATGGTGATCAGGGCGAATGCGGACAGGGTCGGCCACGACATGGGTAATACGACTCGCCACAGCAGCTTTAAGGGGCCGGCGCCATCCATCCGAGCCGCTTCGATCACTTCGGTAGGCAGCGACAGGAAATGGTTACGCATGAGGAAGGTACCGAAAGCGGTACCGGCCAGAGGCAGGATAATCCCGGCAAAGGTATTGCGCATGTTCATTCCCGCGATTAGCGAATAGTTTGAAATAACCGTGATCTGGTTTGGCACCAGTAAGGAGGCGATAATCAAGATGAAAACCAGGTTGCGGCCAGGGAAGCGCAGGAGCGCTAAGGCATAAGCCGAGAGCACCCCCAGGAGGATTTTCACCGCTGAAAGCACGACGGTAATAATCAACGAGTTCCGCAGGTAGGTGAGCAAGGGAATCTCACTGCTTACTGCCCGGTAGTTCTCAGTGGTAAAGGGGTTGGCGATATAGGTTGCCGGATGCGTGTAAATATCGCCTTGAGTTTTAAATGAGGTCAGCACGATCCAATAAATCGGGATCATGATTCCCAGAAAGGCGATTAGCATCGCGATATAACCGATTATTTTGAATGCGACTGAGGTGTGCACGGTTTCTTCGGGGGTGTGCGCTTTCGCTTTCTGTTTGCGGAATGCCAGTTTGTTACTCATTGGTTATCCCTGTCCATAACTCGCACCTGCAGCAGAGTGATCACCAGCAGTATTAAGAACATGATGGTGGCCACGGTGGCTCCATATCCTGCGCGGGAGTTGACGAATGTTTCTTGGTAGATTTGGTAAACCATCGTGGTGGTGCCGGTACCCTGCGGACCGCCGTGGGTCATCACATTGATGATGTCGAATACTTGCATTGAGTTGAGAAGTACGGTGATCGACAAGAAGAATGTAGTAGGACGTAGCTGTGGCAACAGGACTTTAGTGAAACGTCGCCAGGGGGAGGCTCCATCTATCTCTGCCGCCTCGTCTAGATCTATTCGTCTAGCTTGGAGGGCAGCTAGATAGATTACGAAGGTGTAGCCTAGATTTTTCCAAATGTAAGTTACGGTCACCATGAATAGCGCCCATTTGGGGTTTTGGTAGAAGTCGGGGATAGCAGTGAATCCCAGGCGAGTCATGATGTCTTGGATGAGGCCGACGCTGGGGTCGAAAACGAATTGAAAAGCCACTCCAATGGCGGCTCCGGAAATAATATAGGGCGCGAAAACCACGGAGCGGACTAGGTTACGTCCGAAGAGCTTTTGATCCAAGATCATCGCCATAACCAAACCCAGGACTAGCGATCCGACCACGGTGGCGAAGGTAAAAATCACCGTATTTAGTACGATGCACACGGTGGAATCAGCCTGAAACCATTCAATATAATTTGCCAGTCCAATAAAGGTGGCCTGGGGAGAGGAAATGTTCCAGTCCATAAAAGACAGGCGGATATTGTCTACCAGTGGCCGGTAGGTAAAAACCATCAGCAATATCAGGTTGGGGATAAGTAACGCTGCTGCTAGCCAGCCTTCGTTCCGGTCTGGACGGTCAGAGCGTTTCGCCGGACCCGCGGGATTTTTTCCTGCTTTGGGGGGTACCGGGGGAGAGGACGCTGGGGAAACAGAGCCGGCCCGCTTAACGTTTTCAGTTGACACGTCTCATTGATAAGCCACCAGTATTAACTGTCAGGAACTAAAAGTTTAGGAGTAGGCGTCCAAGTAATAAACGTTTTATGACTGAAAAGTTAATGGCCGATGACTCCTGCGCTTTTATCTTGCCGAGCTTGCTGCTTTAAGATATGAAGTTTTCCGAACCGAGCTGCTGGCTGCGTTAGACTGGGGGCATGCTTTTATCTGACCGTGACATTGCCAAACTGTGTGACAGTGGGGAAATTGAGATTGATCCCTACGACCCGCAGATGATTCAGCCTGCCTCTATTGATGTGCGCCTAGATCGCTACTTCCGCCTCTTTGACAACCATAAATACTCGGTGATCGATCCCGCTTTACCGCAAGATGACCTAACTCACCTGGTAGACGTGGGAGAGAGCGCGCCTTTCGTACTGCATCCCGGAGAGTTCGTGTTGGGATCGACCCTGGAGCGGGTACAGTTAGCGGATAATCTGGCGGCTCGCCTGGAAGGAAAATCTTCCCTGGGGCGCCTGGGCTTGCTGACTCACTCCACCGCCGGTTTTATTGACCCCGGTTTTAACGGTCACGTCACCTTGGAGCTATCGAATACCGCCACTATGCCGATCCTGCTCTACCCGGGTATGAAAATTGGTCAGCTCTGTTTCTTCCAGCTATCCTCACCGGCGGAAAAACCCTACGGATCCCAGGAGCGGGGTTCTCGCTACCAAGGTCAACGTGGCCCGACCGCCTCCCGTTCCTACCTGCGCTTTAGTTGTAGTGAAGTGCCGGAGATGGAAGACGTGCAGTGAGCGAAAGTCCGCTTACTGATACCTCAACCTTCGCGCGGATAGAAACCGGAAAAATTCGCGCAGTAAGGATAACTGAGCAGGGATTACAAGCCCAAAAACAAGCGGCCGCTATTAATCCGGGAGCATCCTATATGCGCTCGCAGGGAATGCTGCCAGCAAGCGACTTTACCGAGATCGGTTGCCCGCAACTGGTGGTTTTCCCTGCGGAAGTTACCCCGGACGAAGTGGAAGCACTAGCGGTTTCCCTTTGGGAGGACGCGGGATGGCTCGCTCCCGGCAGGTTACGTCTTAACGGACAGGCAGAACTTGCCGGTCCTTTCCAGGTTGACCAGTCAGTCCGCGAAATCTTAAAGCTACCTACATATAGTGAAATTGCCTTTCGCCTGGATTGTCCCCAGATGCGCGCCGGACAGCTAACGGAAGAACTGCGCGGAGTTGACCTGCTTACTGACGCTTTTGCCGCCAGTGAACCCATCGGATTGGAATTTGAAGTACTGAGCGGCTTGCTGGCGATCTGCCGGCGCCTTGGGGGGAGCCTGCGAGTGGGGGCAGGCAGTAGCGCCAAAGACGCAGCGGCGCAGATACTTTCTCCCGACCCAGACTCGGCAGTCAATTTAGCGGTGTACTCGCCCTATTGGATAGAAAAAACTAGTCTGCAAGAACTCCTAGAGCCGGTATTGGGAGAGCTAAGTTCCGACCCGGGAGTCCCCGAACGTCCCAGCCGCTCCCAGCGGCGCCTGGAGCGGGAAGCCGAATCTTTAGTTACCGCCCAATTGGGCAAAGAGAAGCTGGCCTGGATAGCGGCAGAGGCGGCTGCCTTTGATCAAGAGGTAGGTAGCCAACTGACTAATAGTGACGCTTACGCCCTTTACGGCTCCCTAGGGTTAGGTGCAGATTTCTTCTTGGGAGCGGAAGCCGGCACGCAGGTGCCGTGTGCGTTACGTTTTCATCCCGCTCATGGGAAACCGTTTGCTATCTACCAGTTGCAATGGCTCGGGCAGCCGGAGGGAAACCGGCGTCTTAGCCGGGTAGAACGGGTGGCGCGAATGAAGGTGACTAATGCCTTTGAGGACGCGGCTCGCCTCTTGGGAGAGGTAGCTGCCGGAACCGTAGTGGACGAAGACTCATTCCTAGTTACTTGGAACTAGCTTGCCTATGTTCGGGTAACTAGCAGTAGCGGTAAAACCGAGCCGGTGTAATGTTCCCCTCGGCTTCCTCTCGGAAGAAAATACTGCCTATTTGGTAACTAAACTGGATAAGTTTTTCTGCCGATGACTACAATTTAACTGTTAACGCGGTTTGCAAGGAGTTGCATGATACAAAAAAACCAAGACTCCCAGCCCCGGCAATCTTCTGAGGTTCTGCAAGTTTTATCCGGACTGCTGATGGTGTTGTTTGTGGCAGTTATGTCGGTGACCATCATCGGTACCGCTTTGCCCACCATGATGTCAGCCCTTAGTGGGAGCGAATCGCAATACACCTGGATAGTAACGGCCATGATGCTGGCCTCTACAGTAGCCACCCCGGTTTCGGGAAAACTGGCAGATATGTATGACTCAAAGAAACTCTTGATGGGGGCAATCGGGCTGTTTACTTTGGGATCTCTGCTTTCGGGGGCGGTTACTGAGGCTTGGCAACTGATTTTCACCCGCATTGTGCAGGGCTTAGGGATGGGCTCAATCATGTCGCTGACCCAAGTGGTTATGGCGCTGATTATTCCTCCTCGTGAACGCGGTCGCTATAACGGGTATATCGGAGCAGTCATGGCGGTCGCCAATGTCTCCGGTCCCCTAGTGGGAGGGTTTATCGTGGCCGCCCCGTGGCTAGGGTGGCGGTGGTGTCTGTGGGTTTCGATCCCCTTTTCTCTGGCAGCTATGGCGGTGCTTTGGCGTTTTTTGAAGGTTCCAGCCGCGCAGATTAGTAAACCGCGTATCGATTTCCTGGGAACTGGTCTGATAACTGCGGCGGTATCAGCCGCCCTGATTTGGTTGTCTCTAGCGGGTAAAACCTTCGCTTTTGCCTCCTGGCAAACCGCGGTGATGCTGGCTTTAGCGGCACTTTTCCTGGTGGCTTTCGTGTTGTGGGAGCTGCATTTTCCCGAGCCCATCATACCCATGTGGATGTTTACTCAGCGCACCGCGCTGCTGGCAATTTTAGGTTCCATATCGGTAGGAACCGCGCTTAATGCTCCGCCCTTGTTTTTCACCCAGTTCTTCCAAATTGCCAAGGGGATGAATCCGGCGCTCGCGGGGATGGCGTTGCTTCCCGGGATGGTCGGTACTTTTATTGCCTCAACTTTGATCGGGTTGCTGGTTTCCCGAATAGGGCGCTGGAAACGTTTCGTAGTCGGCGGTTTCGTGGTGATGTGTCTCGGGATTTTCCTCATTACCCTGATTGATAAAAATAGTCCCTACTGGTTCTGCGCGCTGGGAATGTTCCTATTGGGAGCCGGACAAGGTGCCAGTATGCAAAACCTGGTGCTAGCGGTACAAAACGGGGTGAAACTGCGCGATATGGGCGCTGCTACCTCGACAGTTACTTTTTGCCGCTCGATGGGCGGCGCGATCGGGATACAAATCTGCGGTTTCGTATTCACCTGGGAGATTGCTCGGCAAGTTAGTGCCGGGATGGCAAAGCTAGGGAAGAAAGGTGCCGCTATGGCGGATCTATCTACTCTGGAACTGGATAAACTTACCGCTGCCCAACAACAGGTGGTTCGGGATGCCTATGCCGGCGCCCTCGGAGATATTTTTGTGCCGCTGCTGGTACTTTCCCTTATCGGCTTGGTTTGCGTCTGCCTGATGAAAGGCAGCGAGCTGATTTCGGAATATGCCGAGCATGAAGCGCAAAATCATCAGGCAACGGAACGGGAACGCGAGCTGGTGCGCCGCGCCCTCGAAAAGGATCAAGTGAGCCGGGAACTTGCCCAGCTTAAGCAGCAAAAACATCCAAATAAACCCCAGGATCAATCCGCTAGTAAGGGAGAGGATCGAGATAATTCCCCAGAAGATGAGGATGATTTGGGAACAGATAATGACCACCTAGGGTAGGTTAGTAATAACTATCAAAGCGGAAAGGCAAACCATGGATATTGGCTGGAAAGTAGCAAGCGCCGCCAGCTTGGCGGGCGCCGGGCTGGTAGCAAACCTGGTAATTAACGCCGGCTGGAAGCTGGTGACCGGGCACAAACCTCCCCAGGATGGGGAAGAGGCAGCCCAGTCTTCGCTGCTAGAGGTAGTGCTTTTTGCCGCTATTTCAGGAGTGGCAGTTACCCTAATCCAGCGAGCCGCGATGCGTCGCACTAACAGCTGGTACGGAGGACGTCATAAAGATGTCCTCGACCTGGGGAACTAACTTTTCTAGGACGCGTTTTACCCGGTTGGACGGCACCTTTTAGCGGCAATAGATTCACCGGTGATAGGCTCTAGGTGACCGTAACGACAGGGGAGCCGCATAGGCTGAGAGTGTCCAGTTGGACAGACCCTCGCACCTGAACCAGGTAATGCTGGCGCAGGAAGTCGAGTCTCTTACTTGCGCCCGCAAGTCCCCTCCTGACAAATGGAGGGAGAAATGCGCAAACTCGCGCGATTTACCGCAACCCTAGCAATCGGAGCCTTGGCGCTGGGACTAAGCGGTTGTGGAAACGATAAAAATGCCACCCCCACCAAAGGGGATAGCAACCAGGTAACTATGGTTACCAATGGCAGTTGGACGCTAGGCAAAGAATCTTTAGCCAAAGCTAAAGCTGCTACTGGACAAGAAATTAAGCTGGTCAACGGGGAAGAATCAGGCACCCTCGATTCCAAATTAATCTTGCGTAAAGATTCTCCGCTGGGCGATCTGGCGGTGGGATTGACCGCCAATAACGTGGTGAAGGTAGCCAAGGCGGGGGTAATCGCGTCCTCGAAAGTAAAAGTTCCTTCTTCGGCGGAAAAATATTTGATCAAAGAGGCTGAGGGGGCGTTGCCTTTAGATCGCTCCGATGTGTGTGCCAACTACGATATTGCCTACTTTAAAGACCGTAATCTGAAAGTGCCGGAAAACTTTGATGACCTGCTGAAACCAGAATACAAAGGCTTGATGGTAATCGAGATTCCCGCCAAATCTGATACCGGCTTGGGGATGCTGCTGGCTACCGTGCAACAAAAGGGCAAAGACGGATACGTCAAGTACTGGAAAGACTTGATGGCTAACGGAAGCAAAGCCGTAAACACCTGGGATGAAGCCTATAACCAAGAGTTCACCCAAGGAGAAGGTAAAGGAAAATTTCCGATCGTAATGTCTTACTCCTCTTCCCCCTATTGGTCGGTTTCCGAGGACGGAAGTTCGGCTCCCACTGCCAATATCGCAGGTACCTGCTATCCGGCAGTCGAATATGGGGCAGTACTCAAAGGTGCCAAGAACGCCGCTGGCGCGGAAAAAGTTTTGAACTGGCTTTACAGTGAAGAAGGTCAGAGCGCCATTATGAACGAAAACATCACCTACCCCATTGACGAGCAGGTAAAACTAGATCCCAAACTAGAGAAGTTTGCTCCCCGTCCAGAAAACGATAAGCAACTTGATCCGGTACAGATTGAGCAAAACCGCGGTGAGTGGATTCGCCAGGTACAGGCGGTACTAGGATAGCGGCTTTATGAGGCTACCAGGCCGAAGTCACCTGCTGCCAGGACGAGTACTGCTTGTCCTGGCAGTGGGAATTCCTGCCGTTTTCCTGGGGATTTGTTTTTTCTATCCCGTCCTGGCACTTGCCTGGTTAGGGGTGGGGCAAGCCGGGGAAGCCGGCTATTTTTCTACTTTTTGGCGAGTCTTATCTGATTCCTTCACTTGGCGGGCGATCCGAGACACTCTCATCCTGGCGCTGGGAGGAACTTTCTTTTCTACCCTGGTGGGGCTGCCCCTCGCCTGGGTGTTGTACTGCTTGAATTTTCGCTTTAGAACCACCCTACGTGCGGCAATAACCATCCCCTTTGTGCTTCCTACTATTGGGGTGGCGGCTGCATTCAAGGCGCTCCTGGCCGAGGACGGCTGGCTAGCTGGGTTAGGGCTGGACGGCACCTTTGGAGCCGTTATTTTAGCGATGGTTTTCTATAACGTTTCCCTGATAGTACGCACCGTCGGCCCGGTTTGGGCGCGGATTGATCACCGCGCCTATCAGGCAGCACGTACCTTAGGTGCCGCGCCTACCCGCGCGTTTTTCACCGTTACTTTACCGCAACTGTTAGGGGCAATCGCCTCGGCAGCTTCCCTAGTTTTTCTATACTGCTCTTCCTCCTATTCGCTGGTGATGATTCTGGGGGGAATCGGGGTCGTAACTTTAGAGAGTCAGATATACCAAACCACCTCGGTTGATTTAGATCTAGCGGCGGCAGCAGTCCTAGCACTACTGCAGGTAGTAATAGTTGCGGCGGCGCTAGCCGGCTCGCAACATTTTCAAAATAAGGCACGTGGCGGAGTAAAACTTAAAGCCATCGAGAGTTCCCGACCGGCTCGCGGAAAGCAACGGTTCGCGGTCTGGGGCGCAGCCGCAGTGATTATAATCCTGATAGCCCTGCCGATGGCGCAGGTAGTGGCACGATCATTTCGGCGCCGCGGACAGTGGACCGTGCAAAACTATCTTGACCTCACCCGCCCGGATGCCTCTATCTTGATAGAACAACCGGTAATCAACTCCCTGGGGGTTTCGCTGCGAGCAGCACTTATCGGAGCAGTGGTCTCCACCTTGCTGGGTGCCCTAGTAGCAGCCGTAACCTCCCGGCAATATCGTAATCCGCGATTGCGGCGCGCCGCCGAAATTTTTGACTCTATAAATATGTTGCCCCTAGGGGTTTCCAGCGTGGTGATTGGTCTGGGATTCTTAATCACCCTCGCTGCTCCTCCCTGGAACCTGGCTGATAGTCCCTTCCTATTGCCCCTAGCCCAAGCACTCGGGGCATCTCCGCTGGTAATCAGATTAATGCGACCCATGCTGCAAACTATTAACCCGAAGCAAAGAGAAGCCGCCGCCACCTTGGGGGCACGTCCTTCCCGGATATTCTTAACCATAGATGGTCCCTATATTTGGGGAGCGCTAGTAGTGGCTTTCGGTTTTGCTTTCGCAGTTTGTTTTGGGGAGTTTGGGGCGGCCTCTTTCCTAGTGATGCCAGAATCTTTAACTTTGCCGGTGATGATCTATAAACTCTCGGGAAGTGCGGGGCCAGCCGAAAATGGGATGGCGATGGCCGCGGCGGTTATCCTCTGTTTAACCTGTTCTCTGGTGATGAGCGCAGTAGAAGCTCTGCGAAAAAGAAAAGTTGGTGAATACTGATGGACGGCTTAACTATTTCCCAAGCGCGGGTGCAATACGGGCAGGTGGAGGCAGTCAAAGATCTCAGTATCGAGGTTCCGCTTGGTACGGTAACTGCGCTGCTGGGACCTTCGGGATGCGGAAAGTCCTCGCTACTGCGGGCGATTGCGGGACTGGAACCTTTAGCGGCAGGCAGTGTTTCTTGGCGGGGACGCAATATGGAGCAGGTGCCGGTACATCAGCGTCACTTCGGAATGATGTTCCAAGACGGACAGCTGTTCCCCAGCCGAAATGTAAGTGGCAATATCGCCTATGGAATCGCGCATCTTCCTAAGGCACAAAGGCAAGAAAAAGTTAAAGAACTACTGGATAGTGTGGGTTTAAGTGGCTATCAAGATCGCAGTATTGACACTCTCTCGGGCGGGCAAGCTCAGCGAGTGGCGCTAGCGCGCTGTCTGGCCCCCCAACCCCAGCTACTGTTGCTAGATGAACCCTTATCTGCCTTAGATCGGGCGCTGCGCGAGGAGCTGGTGATTACCCTGCGGCAGATTATCCGAGATCTAGAATTAACGGTCGTCTATGTAACTCATGATCAAGATGAAGCATTTTCCTTGGCAGACCAGATTGTGATTATGGATCAAGGTAAAATCTTGGCGGCAAATAGTGCCGAGGAAATCTGGACTCATCCCGGCTCCCAAGCTGCAGCCTCTTTCCTGGGGTATCGGCCCTTCCTCAGCGCTGCGGCTGCGGCAGAGTTCGGCATAGAAATTCCGGGGGATACGCAGCTGGCAGTAGCTCCGGGAGGATTAAAAATGTGCCTGGCGGAGCAGGGGATTGCGGCTAACGCCCGAGATTTACGGGTACGGCGGGGAAAATATTTGGCTGAAGTTGCTTGGCGACAAGGCAGCGAAGAATATTCCGGACAGGCAGAGGCGGGATTAGGTTTGCACCTGTCTAAGAAGCAAACCTCACAAGAAGTGGGTTTACAGATTCAGCGTTCGGAAACCTGCGTTGTGCCAGTTTCTTCCTGAGTATTTTTTGTCTGGATTCCTTCCACCTTGCCGGTACAAAGGGCAGAGATTTTCGGGTCAGCAATAGCACTGGTCACGGTAATGGCACTCGTTGCTTGGGGATCCTCTAAACATTTCTTCAGGTAGTCTGCCGCTGGTTTCCCACGCGCAATCTGTCCGGTATCAATGATACGGATAACTTTTTCTGCTCCTTTTAGCTCGCAGGAAACCCTATTGAATTGCACCTGATAGGAGCTGCCAGAACCATTGGTATCGCTTACTCGGATGCAAGAATCAACCGGGACAGTAAAACCGGGCTCCGCTTTATTCATCGGATTGGCGGATCCGCGACCTATTGTCTGGTTTTCCCCGACTTGTCGTCCCCAACCTTGGAAGGCTTCCGGGGCGAATATATGTAGTGTCTTATCGTCTTTTACAGACTCCAAGTAGCTGTGTGCCAAAGTGTTGATACTCCACAGTTCAATCCCATCAGCGGTGGAAATTGCTTTCAGTACGCCCTCTTCCGTGGTGTAAAGTAAAACGTCCTGGTGGAGGCGGATATCCTTGACATTTTCGTTAAAGGACCAGATTTCTTTTCCATTCTTGCGGGAATAGCAGCCGAGATGATGGTTACTGGCAACATACAGGGAATTGGTGGTGGGGAGTATCTGAGTCCCTTCTCCCAATTTCATTTCGGTTTCGTCAAATAGGGTGCGTAAGGAGCGTAAGGTTTCCCAATCCATGCGGAAAAGCTTGCCTCCTTTTTGCACCAGGTCTAATAGTTGTCCAGCGTTATCAGTAGGAACCGTAGTTCCTTCCGGTAAAGGAGTTACGTGGGTGCGCTGCGGTTGAATATATAGGGAGCGGGCGCACCCATCTGCGGGGCTGAGTACCCAAGCAGTGTCGTCAGCGTTTCGGATCAATCTTCCGGGACTGGCAGCCTGAATCTGGTTAGTTTCGGGATTCACCAAATAATTGATGCCTTTATGTCCGATAACCCACAGGGTGTCGGAAAAAGGTTCAAAAGTTTCAGGTGCTTGCTCTGTAGGTTTTCCGTCTAGATTACAGTTGCCAGCATCTGGTTGTAGCTGCGGGTCAGAGGCTTTTTGGGAAACTAAGCCTTCCGCTAACTGTTCCCCTTGGTCCGACAAGCGCAGCAGGGAGAGGTCTTCTCCAACTAGGATGATTTGCGATCCGTGGGTACCAATATTGATATAGGAATCGGTGGATTCCCATATCCAACGGGCAGTCCCCATTTTTAAATCCACCACTGCTATCCCCGAACCATTCCCCGAATGGTACAGGCAGGGAAGGTAACGATGGTCCCCATCGGCACCCCCAAGTGTTTGCTGAGCGCAAGCGGCTAAGGGGGCTCCTAAGTTAACCGACCAAGACGAGGTGCCGTCGGCTGCTAGTTGCAGGACAACGCCACTACCGTCGCCAGCGACTCCCGCGGCAACTCGGTAATCCCCATAGGTTACCGGTCGGAGTGAAGATTGTGCGCCCCACAGAGGAATAAATGAGCTAATTCCATAGTCTTGGGCTCGAAAATCCTCTTGCAGCACCGGTTCAACCTTGTAGTAACCAGTTGCTTGCGCCTGTCGAGAGTTATAACGCCACCAAAGGAAGGCTCCGCCGCCGATAATCGCTAATAATGCGAGAGTGAGAACTACTATAATCAGCCGGAAAAGCCGCCGCTTTATGCGCCTGGAGCCAGCCACTGCAATCTCCCTCCCACTAATTGAAATCGACAAATCGACCTAGTTAAGTCTAACCCGCACTAGTTATTTCTAGGTCATGGCGTGGCGGGTATGCCAGTTAGACTAAGGCGGAGGGGGGTAACCAGAATAATCAGTACTCTTCGCTGAGGTAGTGTGAGCTGGAAATAGCAACGTTACCTTTAGGTGGCCGAGAAAGAGAGCGTTGCAGCTGTCAAACAGGTTCGCAAGTTCCCTATTTGTGGTTAGAATAAAGCTATAGGTTTGGGCCTAAAAGAATAGGTAAAACTGAGGCAAAATATGCATGTAGATCCAGATAGACAAGCAGATCAGCGCGTGGCGGTAATTATTCCCGCAAAAGATGAGGCTGAGCGTATTGGGATGACCGTTAGAGCAGTAAAAGCGCTACCTTTCGTCGATCTGGAATTGATCGTAGTGGTCGATGATGGTTCTTCAGATGATACTCGCGAAGTAGCCAGACAGGCCGGGGCAGTAACTGTCCGTCACACGGTAAACCGGGGGAAAGCTTCCTCTATGGAAACGGGCGCCAAGGTAGTGGCTATGCGGGCAATCAAAGGAGAAAAACCACCGCTGCTACTATTCTTAGACGCTGACCTCGCTGATAGTGCTGCTGAGGCGGCTCCGCTAATCGAGCCGGTTATTAAGGGAGAAACTGACTGTACTATTGCGGTTTTACCCAAGCCGGCTGGGGCGGGTGGCCACGGATTTGTACTCGGCTTATCCAGATGGGCAATTAGGCGCACTACCGGATGGAATCCGCAGGCTCCGCTATCGGGGCAGCGCTGTCTCACCACCGCCGCTTTCCAAGCTGTCTTACCCTTGGCTGCTGGTTGGGGAGTCGAAACTGATATGACAATTAGTCTGCTTAGCGCAGGTTTTTCGGTGAAAGAGGTACCGGTAAACTTTACCCACCGGGTTAGTCGGAGAGATTTTAGATCCCAGATGCATCGCCTACATCAGTTTATTGACGTGGCGAAAGCTCTGGGTAGGCTACGTGCCCGCCGGGTTCACGTCAAACCCCACAAGTTCTTAGATGCCGCGTTGAAACAAAAACCGGGCAAAGTCTATCGAGCTGTGCCCCGGGAAGCTCCGGGCAAAGAGGCAAAGACTGCCGAGCAGTAAGCCAGAGCGGTCAGTAATAGTCCCGTGGCAGGTAGTTGCGTGCCGGAATCATTTAATAAATAGGCGAATAACTGGTTAATCCCGATAGCTAACAGGGTGATCCGCAGGGTACTTTCTTTTTCTGCCAGCGGGGTTTCGCCCAGGCGAGGACGTATACGCAACAAGAGCGAGGTAGCGAAGGCTCCCAGATTTGCCAGATAGGCGCGGACGCGCAGCCAATAATTCTGCTTGCCTTCTCTGTGGGGATAAGGATTAATGAGGAGGGGGGACGCCAGATTGTCCGGTAGGAAAAGGTTCGTTGGGATCACGGTTTTCGACAGCGCGGGAATCACCAGTAAACAGAAAACTAGCAGGCAACAAAGCAGTGACCAGACGTAAGTTGTTGATCCCCAGCTTGCTAGATTCGCGAAGATTTTACGGGTAAGGATCACCTGAAGGTCGCCGTTTAAAACGGACTGTACAAAGTTTCCCAAATGCGTCCTTTGGGAGGCCGGTCGCATCCAGTCGGCAATCGCCAGGCTAACGGACGCCCCGCCTGCAACCAGCAGCACCAGCGCTATCCGTTTTAGTCCTATCCGTTTCCCATTAAGTAGCAGTACCAGTATTAAGAAACCGGGCAAGAAGGATATTGGCCCCCCGAAATCAGCGCCGAAACGCGGGAGTCCGTCGATAACCATAAAGGCCATCCCTAGCAACGCGATCAACAGGTTCGATAGCCATATCTGCGATCGGGTAAGCGCTTTCTTCCCGAAGACTGCGCGTTTAGCAAGGGGAGTGAGACACCCACAGAGCAACAGCGTCCAGATGGCACATACCGAGTAGTAGACATTACCGAACCCAAAGAAACGGGCTCCTAGTAGTGAAAATGACCCGAAGGGGGAATCCATTGAAATATGGGAACCGGTGGCAACATCCAGGCAAATGAAAAAGGCGCTAAAAGCGGCCACCACCAGTGCCGGTCCGATGGGGCGGCGCCGCCAGGGGCCGGTACAGGCAACCAGAGCAAGTAGCGAGGCAATCAAGATGCTGCTAGTTATGAAAAAGGCGGTGGGTGATTCTGATTCCCACCAGGGAAGCATGGCGGCCCCTAAGCAGGCGGCGGGCAGGGCAGCGACCCCCAGGCAAAGGAACTGTCCGAGCAGGCCAAGTTGGGTTCTTAAATGCGGCCGCCGCGCGCTCGGTTTTAGTTGCAGCAATACAACTAGCGACAGCGCCAACACTAACAGGGCGCCGGCAGCAAAGGTTACAAAACTGCTCGGGGTTAGTCCCAGACGTGCATAGCTAGCATCAGCGCGTTGAGAAGTACCCGCTAGGCGTTCGAGGCGATCAGTAGCACTTTGAGCGTCATTAGCGCTAATCATGAGGGGAGAACCCGAAGTGCTCAACTTTTCGTCGCGAGCTCCCAGCCAGTCCAGTACCGTAGCCGGTAAATCCGCGGTCTGCGCAATCCCTACTTGATGGGTAGAGGGAGAATAAGCTATCCCCGCGGTGATACCTTTCCCGTAGATCATGGCCGCCTGTAAGCGTTGGAGGGCAGAATCGGGGCTGGCGGAAACCACCAGGGCGCGAGTACCTTCTGGAAGCGCTGCCAAGGTGTTCTCCAGGGCGTGTATTTGCTTTTCTTGTTGCGCAAGCGTGATTCGGGCAGGCTGCATCCCGCGCAGATCAGGATAGGTCGATACTGTCGGAAACAGTCGGGCATTTTGCTTACGAGTCTGCGCTAAGTACTCGTGATCAACTTTTTCGTCGGGACTAAGCACTGTCGAAAGCTCTAGGAGGTGTAAATCCTCGGGTGAGAACGGCTGGTCAGAATCCCCAAATAATCCGGGCGTGGTCGGCGGAGTGGGATTTTCCTGCGGGGTCATCTCTTCACGGCGAAGTCTATTGCGATCTGATTCCTGCGGGCTAGGGTTTGCCGAATCGCTTACCAGGGTGCCTGCCTGTAAAGAGTTCCCCGACAGAGAGCCGCCGTTTTGCAGGAGCCAAACCGGATCCCAAATCTGGGTTTTTTTCAGTTGAGATTTCCCCGAGGACGGGTCGAGGAAATTAAAAAGATCTTCCCGTTGGGCGAGTATCTCTTGGGTCTGGCGCTCCGGGTTAAGGTTCTGAGGAGCAGCTTGCGCATCAATCAAGGTGAGGGTATGTGTAGATACCATCTTGTGTACTGCCTGCGCATATCCAGTGGCCAAGGGGGTAGTGTCGTCAACTTGCCCGCGGATAACCCCGTCCTCATCTGCTAGCGCTAAGGCGGCGCTATTGCCAATAGCTCCCGCAGAAATTTGGTTTTGACGCAGTTGGTCAGCAAATCCCCCCAGTCGAGCCGCCAGGGAGCTCGCTTCAGCAGCGCGCTGATAGTACTCCCACATTTTCACCCGCTTACCTTCGTCTAAAGCTTCGGGCTGTAAACACAGGTTCCGTCCGGCGAGAGAATATCGAGACGGGGCTTTGCCGGCCGAAAATGCCAACCAGGCATCCTGGGGACAAGCCATGGCTTTAAGCGGGTAGGGAGCCAGAGAAAACAGCGTCCCGCTCTTTACTCCCGGAGAGTTTTCTACCAGCTGCGGCTGCGCGGCCACTAGATCCTCCCAGGACAGACCGGAAGTAAAAATTACCGCAACTTTAGTGTCTGCGGACTTGGGTAAGGAAGCGATCTTAGCGGCAGGAGCGTCGGGATTAACCCCCCAAATGCCGATTATCCCCGCTCCCGCCAGGGCAACTGCTCCCAGTACTGCAGCTACCGACACGGCTCGGAAACCAGAGCGAGGACGCGAAACGGAATTTGGGTCCGGAACGATAAGTCCATAGGCCCGTAAAGCTACGGTAAGAGGCGCGAGGAAAAGCAGACCGCAGAGCAAGGCAGATAAACCTGCCCACAGGTAGATGCAGGTAAATAGGGTTGCCGCTGCTACCACAGTTATTACTCGGCATTTAAGGAGGTGTTTATGCCAGAAGGCACGCAGAGACGAAAAGGACGCCAGGATACAAATCGCCGCTAATGCCACGCAGGAAAGCGCTAAGGAAGTGGCTTCGGCAGATAGCTGCCAAAAGAAAGGACCTGCCAGAACGTTATAGCCGAGCGGGGATCCCAGTTGCGCATAATCAGCGTCTTGACGGGCAAATAGTAAAATCCCCAAGGTGAGGGCGCTGGCAGCTATGCCCGCCGCGCGCGCCGTTAAAGCGGGAGGGAAAGCAAAACTTTGGCGCAGCGCAAAAACCAGCAGCGCCAGCAAAGCGCTTAACGTTAATGCAATTAGGATTATCGCCCCACTTATCCAGGCAGCAGACGCCGACCAATCAGCACCTGCTAGCAGATAGGGACAAAAAGAGGCGGGGAAAAGCAAAGCGGTGAAAACTCCGGCGGCACTTAGAGCGAGCCCGCTGCGGCGACGCTTTTGTGGCGCCCGCATCCGCCACCACAGATATCCCCCTAAAGTAAAGAAGAAACAGCAGAAAATAGCCAAATAAAACCAGGTTTTTGCGTAGCTGCTGCTACTGGAGCGATCAGCCTGGTTTTGTAAATAATCTAAACGCAGCTGCAGGTTTTGTTGCGCGGAATTAGTGGCGGCATTATTTAGATTTATTAAAGGTTGTATCTGGTCTGGGAGACTACTAGTTGTTAGTGCTGCCCCGTGGTTTTTATCGGGCACAGGTAGGGCAAAACGGAAAAGGATCTGGGCATTAATATCCGCTAAAGTGGCTAGACCTGTAACATTAGTACTCGCGGAAGTGGCTAGGCCGGTAGCTTCGGAGGGGGAATAACTCAGCACCTGGGGGGCAGAATTCCCCGAACCCGCCACTAGGGACAGGGAAATCAAATCGGATTGGGGAGTCAATCCGGCCAGCGCCCCCTCTAGCATTGCTAGCTGCTGTTCCGGATTGGCCAAGGAGGTCAAATCTACTACCGTGAGCCCGCCCGCGTCCATACCGGCTTTCACCTGTGTCGTGAGCCGGCGCGCGGAAGCGGGGAGCGCTTTATAGTCTTTAACTTCCCCCTTTGGGGAAGCGAGGAGTAATCCGGCCTGGGGGCCAATCGCGCGCGCCTTAATCCCGAAAGCCTCCAAAATTCCCGCTAATTGTCCCGGGCTCGCCTCTTTAGGTCCCCGCCAGTACTCTGCGGGCATTCCTGCTATTTTCCCGCCCGCCACCTCCGCTTGGGGGCAGGGATTCCAGGCCGAGGAAGCAGTGCCGTTTTGTATGGTCAACACGGATTCGCTAAGACATCCAGGGGCTGCCAGGTTACCGACACTGCCCGCCGCGGCATATTTCATTAGCTGCGGGTATTTTTTGAAATTTTTCGAGATATCTTGCCAGGATAGATTGCTAGTTAGTACCACCAGGAGCGGGTTTCTTACCCGCGGCGTCGAGTAGGTGTCGAGGTCCGGATAGTAAACCTTTTGCGCCGGGGTGAGGGTCTTAGGGGCGGGCTCCGGCTCCCAGGTAGTAGCCTCGGCAAGACCTAAAGGCAGAGTAAGTACCGTAAAGAACAGGCTGAATAGAAGGGTGAAGCCCGCGAGGAGGAAGTGCTTAACCGTTCTTGCCATAGCCACATTCTACGGTCTACATGGGGGTAAAGGACATTCTTCCTAGTATCGTGAAAGCAGTAGAAAAAGGAAGCGAAAATGAATACAGCAGTTAAAAACTATGCCTTCTTAGGCCCGATAGGAACTTTCTGTCACCAGGCATTGCTGCAAGTAGCCCCCGAGGATGCCCGGTTATTCCCCTGTGCCGGAGAACGCCTAGCCATGGACATGGTACGGGATGGGAAAGCTGATCGGGCGGTGGTGCCAATCGAAAACTCGATTGAAGGAGGCGTGAGCGCCACCTTGGACTCTCTGGGGTGGGACAAACGCCTGCAAATCGTAGCGGAAATGATTGTCCCGGTAGGGTTCACCTTAGCGGTGCGCGAAGGGACGCAGCTTTCCGATATTTCCCGCATCGGCACCCATTCTCACGCCTGGGCGCAATGCCGCAACTGGGTGGCCGACCATCTGCCGGGGGCAGTTCATGTAGCCACCACTTCTACCGCGGAATCAGCGCGGATGCTTTCCGAGGGAGATGCGGGTTTCCAAGCGGTGCTAGCCTCGCGGGCAGCAGTAACGACCTATGGGCTTACGCCTCTTTACGAGGACGTGGCTGATAATCCCGGGGCAGTTACCCGTTTCGTGGAAGTGGCAAATCCCGGTCACGTACCTCAACCCTGCGGAGCCGATAAAACCACTATTCAAGTACGTTTACCCAATGATTACCGTTCAGGGGCGTTGTTAGAAATGCTGCAACAGTTTTCGGCACGGGGAATCAACTTGAGTCGTATCGAGTCTCGTCCCCTGGCAGGACAACCGGGACGCTACGTTTTTAGTATCGACCTGGATGGACACGTGAGAGAAGAACGGGTGCAATCCGCGCTGCGCGGGTTGTATCGCATCAGTGAAGACTTACGTTTCCTCGGTTCCTATGCCCGCGCCGACCAGGTAAGAAATGACCATGCTCCGCGCACCGGGGATAGTGATTTCCAGCGCGCCCAGGGCTGGGTGGATTCGATTTTGCGCAAATAGCTGGCGAAGTCGGCTGGACGTTCCCCTAGGGTACCCGTACCACTACCGCGCCTTGATCTAAGGAAGCAGCAATCTCTCGGTAACTGCCTACGGTGTCGCCATCGACCTGGACCATCTGGGGCTCGCCATGTACCTTGGCGCTGGCGCTGCGGGTACGGGTCACATCGGTTTTGGAGACCAAGCCGGCAGTTAGTTTCCTGACCCCCAGAGTGTCCCGAAACACTCTGCTAATTACCTCTAAAAATCCAATTAAGCCTCCGCGGACAGTTAGCATCAGCACCTCTAACCAGCCATCGTGCGGATTAGCTTCCGGCAAGAGCGGAATCCCACCCACCAGTTCCCCGCAGGAGGCAAATAGTAAGGTATTGACTTTGCGAGTACGCGGATGTGACTGTTCCCCAAAAGCAACGTCCATGGTGATCGGGGGTTTATTTGAGGCCGCAATCCCGGAAACCACGTAGGCACCCCACCCGATTGACTCTTTAAGTTTGCTAGATACCCGGCTCATAACCTCGGCGTCATAGCCGATGCCCGCCATGACCAGAAAAGGAAACTCCTCTCCGGTTTCAGTTTGCAGATGCCCCAAATCCACCCCGGTGTTTTTACCGGTAAACGCGATTTCGCACGCTCGCGGCAGCGAATTAATGGGAATGTTGAGGTTGCGGGCTAAAAGATTCCCGGTACCCAGGGGCAAAATCCCGAGCGGAATCCGGCTTTCGGCCAAGGTAGCCGCGATAATCCGTAAAGTGCCGTCCCCACCGGCAGAAATAACCAGTCCTGCTTCTTGTCGGATCGCTTCTTTAGCTTGGCTAGCTCCTAAAGACTCCGGGTCGGTTTCTAAGAAAATCGGCTCCTCGTACCCGGTAGATTGGGCACGCTGGGTAACGATGCGGCGGAATTCATTCGGATCCGCAATCTTCATGGGGTTATAAATGACCACCACCCGTTTTGAAGATTCATTGCTGCAGGTAGTGGCAGGAGCAGAAAATCCTTGTTTTATCGCAAGTTTCATCGCCCGGGTGGCAATCCGGCGGGCATTAACCGCCCAGGACAGAGCGATACCCCCTAAAGCCAGCGCCACGATTACCAGAATCCAGAGCACAGTGGTCATAGCAGCTAGTTTAGAACATTTGTAGTGAGCTCTGGGCTAGCAGGTATTTAGGACAGAAGCGACGGCTAGCAAGTGCCAAATCCCGCCGAGATCGTTGGTTCCAGGTGTTCGCCAGGAAAGGCAAGATGAGAAGCGATGCTCGGTGACGATATGATAAAAACATGATTGATATTCGTCAGCTGCGTGAGGATCCGCAGCCCGCTAAAGATTCCCTAATTGCCCGCGGGGATGACCCCGCCCGGATCGATGAGGTACTGGCCGCTGATGGGCTCCGACTGAAAAAACAGCAAGATTTTGAAGCCATGCGCGCGGAGCAAAAAGCGCTTTCAAAGAGCATTGGGCGAGCCGACCCCAGTGAGCGGGCAGCGGTGCTAGCCAAAGCCAAAGAGCTGGCAGCAAAAGTTAAAGAGGCTGAGGCCGAAGCGGGAGCAGCTTCCGCTAAAGCCCAGGAGTTGTTGGCGGCACTGCCTAATATCATTATTCCCGGGATTCCCGCGGGCGGCGAGGACGACTACGAAGTTATTGCCCACCGCGGCTCAAAGATTCGCGATTTTGCTGCCGAGGGCATCAAGGTGCGTGATCACCTGGAAATCGGGGAGATGCTGCAAGCAATCGACGTTAAGCGGGGTGCTAAAGTATCTGGTTCCCGCTTCTACTATCTACGAGGGATCGGGGCGCGCCTGGAACTGGCGCTGCTCACTTGCGCCTGGGATTTGGCGGAGCAGCACGGATTCATCCCTATGACTACCCCCACGATGGTCACTCCCGATACGATGCGGGGAACCGGATTCCTAACTGAACATTCCGAAGAAATCTATTACCTACCTGCCGATGATCTCTACCTAGTAGGTACCTCCGAGGTTGCCCTCGGGGGATACCACGGCGGAGAAATCCTGGAGCTAGGGGAAGAACCTCTACGTTATTCTGGCTGGTCAGCATGTTATCGGCGGGAAGCCGGGTCGCACGGTAAAGATGTACGCGGGATTATTCGGGTGCATCAGTTCAACAAGGTAGAGATGTTTTCTTACTGCCGACCCGAAGTGTCGCAGGATGAGCACCAGCGTCTGCTGGCTTTAGAAGAAGAAATGTTGGCAAAGGTGGAGTTGCCCTATCGAGTAATCGATACCGCCGCTGGAGATTTGGGTACTTCTGCGGCCCGCAAGTTCGATTGTGAAGCTTGGCTACCCAGCCAAGAACGCTACTTAGAGCTAACTTCCACCTCTAATTGCACCACCTATCAGGCACGTCGCCTGGGGATTCGTTACCGGGACGAGAACGGAAAAACTCAGCCGGTTGCTACTTTGAACGGCACTTTAGCGTGTACCCGCTGGCTGGTTGCTATCTTGGAAAATCATCAGCAGGCAGATGGTTCAGTGTATGTTCCCCAGGCGCTGCGTCCCTATTTGGGAGGAAAAGAAATACTAGAGCCAGTACCGAACGCCTAAATCTGCGCGCAAAGCATGAAAAGATTAGGCTAGGGCGCCCTCGGGTATCCCGAAATAGTTACTAAAGGGACGGAGAGAATCGATGGCTGATTACCTGCAGTATCCTCAGGGAGATTATGTGCCCAAAGTGGTTGAGCGCGCTCTCGAAAGCTACCGAGGCTACGGGGAAGATATTGCTACTGCTGCGATAGTGCCAGAAAATAGCCGTGCCCGCGTGCAATTTGTAGCCCTCCAGGATGGTCGGATCTGCGGTATCCCCGTTGCTCGCGAAGTACTAAAGCAAGTGCTCGGGGACTATGAACTGCACTTACGGATTGCCGATGGCACCACGGTAACTGCGGGAACTCCGGTTTTGGAGCTCAGTGGTGATACTCGCGGTCTATTGGAAGCCAGGGATCTTTGCCTCTGGTTCTTATCGCATCTGTCGGGGATTGCTACAAAGACCGCGCAATGGGCTCAGGCGCTCTCGCAGACAAAACTGGTGGTAAGGGATACGCTTTCGGTTACTCCTGACTTAGGTGAGCTTGAAAAATATGCGGTTCGAGTCGGCGATGGGATGACTTCTCGCCTTGGCGTCGGTTCTTTCCCGCGGGTGACGGTGGAACATCTGAAACTGGGAACCGGTCTGGGAGACGTTATCAACCACGTGCGTACGGCGGCCCAGGGCAAACCGATTGAGGTAGAAATAGATCGGCTGCAAGACTTGGATCCTTTGCTAAAAATGCGGGTTGACCTGGTAGCTCTACAAGGATTCCCCCCGGAACAGGCAACCATGGCAGCTGATCACCGCCAGACGATTAATCCGGGAACCTTGTTGGAAGTCAGGGGAGATGTAAATCTGGAAGATGCCGGTGCTTATGGCGAGTCCGGAGTGGATTATTTGGCGGTACCCGCTTTAACTGACACGGTTACCCCCGTGCGTCACCAGATGAAGTTTGTCTAGTCTTTTACCTGCCCCAAAGAAAACATCAACAAAGGAGCTGAACAATGTTTTGGTTCGACTCAATCGAACACAACCGTTGGCTGTCTGGCTGTTTGCAGGACTTGCTGGATTACGGGCGTAAATCAGAGGTGAAAACGGGATTCGCCTGCCTAGATCGAAACGGCGAAGTCGACCTAGAGCAGCCGATTCAGTTGTATCTAACCGCCCGGATGGTACACGTGTTTTCTCTCGGGGTGTTGCTGGGGGTACCCGGATGTCGCCGCCTGGTAGAACACGGGATTCGCTGCCTTAACCAGTATTTCCGCGACCCTGAAAATGGCGGCTGGTTCGATGCTATTGAGCATGAACTTGACCAGGATGGAAAGGCGATCCCCTATAAAGGACGTGACGATAAACGTTCCTACTCTCACGCATTTTTACTGTTGGGAGCGGCCTCGGCAACTGCTGCGGATCGTATCGGTGCCCATGAACTGATGCAAGAAGCCATTCGGGATAATGATCTGCACTGGTGGGATCCGGAAGCGGGGATGGTCTGCGAAAGTTTCGATCGCGACTATTCTGTTTGCGAAGACTACCGGGGTCTGAACTCTAATATGCATATGGCAGAGGCATATATGCTGTTAGCTCAGGTTACTAATGACAGTAAGTGGATGGATCGCACGCTGCGGATTCTGGAGCGAGTTGCCCGGGTATCGCGCGAATACAATTGGCGAATCCCGGAGCATTATGACAGTCAGTGGCAGCCGCTACTGGGGTATAACCGGGAAAATCCGCAGGAAACTCACCGTGCATACGGATCTGATGTGGGTCACTCCTTCATGTTCTCGCGTCTGATGCTTGAGGCGCGGGCGATGCTGCAAATCAGTGGAAAAGAAGTTCCCGCATGGATGAATGAAGCTGCAACCGGAATATTTGAGCGGGCTCGAGAAGATGCCTGGAGGCGTGATGGGGCTCCCGGGTTTGCCTTCACCGTGGATTGGGAAGGCAAACCGGTGATCCGGGATCGTCAGGCCTGGGTACAGTTCGAGGCAATCGGAGCGGCAGTTACTTTGCTCCGGGTCGCTCAGCAAGAGGGATCCTTAGCAGAGGAAGTGGACCACTACGAACATTGCTATCGCGCCTGGCTAGATTTCGCCTATGAGCATTTTCTGGTGCGTGGTGGGCGGATCGTGCATCGGCTCTCCCCGGATAATCAGCCTCTGGATCTAGAGAATCAAAAACTGCGTGACAGTGTTTATCATGCGGTTCAGGCGGTACTGCTGCCCCGCTTGCCGTTGGCGCCCGCCTTTGCGACGGCTCTGGCGCAGGGGAAACTAGACAAGCCGCTGTCTGAGGAGCCCAGTCGGAAGAAAAGATTTGGCGGATTTTAGCTCTGGCGGTTAGCAACTGTAACATGGGGCTTGTCCTTACGCTTTAGCGTAGGCCAGGAGAGTTGTCCGAGTGGCCGAAGGAGACGGTCTTGAAAACCGTTATACCCGCAAGGGTATCAAGGGTTCGAATCCCTTACTCTCCGCCAATGCCCTCACTGGAAGTTGATTCTGGTGAGGGCATTTAGTCTTTTTACGGCATTAACGCCAAAGTTCCGCTGGGAAAATAAGATTACAGCTTATGCCACTCTATCGGCTGCGGCAGAGGGCGATGCGCAGAGGAATCGGGGCTGGTTAAAGCCGGCTTTAACGAAGGCTTCTAGTACGGATTGGGCAGTTGCCTCTAGCTGATCGCTGCGAACCAGGGCGATGACGCACCCCCCGAAGCCTCCTCCCGTCATCCTGGCGCCATAAGCACCGGCCTTCCGGGCTGCTTCCACCGCAACATCTAGTTCTTCGCAGGTAACTTCGTAGTCACGCCGTAAAGATTTGTGGGAGGCATCTAGCAACTTGCGCCATTGATCTAGATCCGCGCCCGCTTCTAAAAGCTCACACAACCGCTGGCAGCGAGCGATCTCGGTAAGTACATGGCGCACTCTGGAAACTTGCTCCGCATCCTCCAATTTATCTAACTGCGATTGCACCCAAGAGGGCGGATAGTCCGCGAATTCTAAGTCGGTGAGGTTATCGGAGGACGCAATCTTCTTCGGTACCAGCTCACCAAGTTCTTTTACCCCCAAAACCTGAGCCGCAGCTTCGCAGGCTGCGCGGCGTGCCCCGTATTGTCCGTCCGCAAGATCATGGGAAGTGCAGGTATCGATCACTAGTAGGGATAGGCCAAGCGCAGACAGATCAAAGGGATGCGAACGAGTTTGCCAGGTGGAGCAATCCAACTCCAGGACACGATCCTGTTCACAAAGCATAGAAGCAGATTGATCTAGGCCTCCGGTAGGGGCTCCCACATAGCGGTTCTCAGCTATTTTTCCGGCCTCTACCAGCAATTTCCTTCCCTCAAAGTTGTCTGACAGTCGCAACGAAGCAAGGTCATTAATGCCCACCGCGATTGCACATTCTAAAGCGGCGGAAGAAGACAGGCCGGCGCTTAAAGGAACGCTGGAAGCTATCGCTACTTCTAATCCCGGGACTTTCTGCGCGAGTTCTCGTGCCTTTTCATTTTGACCGCGATCATTGAGTACCTGCCGCAAACCTAAAATCACGCCCCCGACAAAAGCTCCGGGGCCACTAGCGGGATAGTTTTTTGCTAACTCAGAAAGGCTATGAACACTTAGCTGTGGGAAGTCTTCAGAAACAATTTTTAGTTGATCGTCTTCACGTACTCGTAGCGCCACATAGATAGCGTGGGGGAGGGCGAGGGGCAATGCCTTTCCACCGTTGTAATCGGTGTGTTCCCCGATTACGTTGACCCGACCGGGAGCGCGCCAGACTCCTACCGGCTTGGCTGTAAAAGTTTTCTCGAAAAGCTCTCTAGCTCGGCGTGCGCCCTCTTGCGGCTCATACGCGGCGATAAACTCCGGTTTCATGGTTGCGTTAGAACCTTTCTATTTAGCCTGGTGCCAACCATTCTACCTTGCAGTTAGTCCCCGCAGGGAGGGTTTCTAAAATAGCAAACGAGACAGGCGCTGCCGTGCCAATTTCACTGCCTCGGGGTTGCGAGAAAGGCGGAATAGCTCCAGAAGACGTTGCCGATATTCATCGCGCTCCTCGTCAACAGACTTTGCAATCAGGGACAGCAACAGATCAAAAGCTTGCGGTTCATTACCGGCTTGGAAAAAACGATCTGCCAATACCAGAGGATCGGAGTCGTCTTGTCCTTCCTCTGCCTGCAAACGCTGCGCTATGGAAACTTTGTCCACCAGTGCCTGATAACGGGAGGCTTCCTCAGGTGAGTTCCGTAGTAGCTTTTGCGCCTGTTCCATGGCCTTTGTGTATTCGCCTGCTTCGACCAACGCTTCTACCGCTTTTTCTTCTTCGGTTCGCGGATCTTCCTGCGCAGGGTCACCTTCCCCAGCCATGACGCCAGTCAGCCCCGCCTGTCCCGCAATCTGTAAGACCTGATCGATAAGCGGTTTAATCTGGGCTTTAGGCTGCGCCCCTTGGAAGAGCGGTGCCGGTCTACCCCCGATTAACGCCACCACCATGGGAATGGATTGTGCCCGGAATGCCTGCGCTAACTGCGGAGAATCATCCACATTGATTTTTACCAGCTGGAACCGTCCCTGATATTCACGGGCCAGTTCCTCGAGAATCGGGCCGAGCTGTTTGCAAGGTCCACACCAGGGAGCCCACAAATCAATAATTACCGGCACTTTAAGCGAAGTTTCGGCTACCTCTTCAAAAGTGTCATCGCCAGCGTCGCGAATAAAGGGGCCAGCAATTTTAGCGCCGCCGTCCTGGTTTAGTCCGTTTTCAGTATTAGCTGTAGCTTCGCTAGCGGCAGGATTACCCGCCGGTGCTGGTTGAGAATCCGCGGTATTTTTAGCAGCGAACTCGGAAAGATCTACTGCTCCATGTGTCTGTGCCAATCGAAACCTTCCTTACTTAGCGGCCGCCGTCAAAACCTCAGAAGCCGCGACTACCCGCACCTTGCCATCTTTGGTGCCCTTGGGGGGTATCTGCAGTAGCACGCAGATAACTCGGCTCCAGGAAGCTTTTTGCGTGACCTTGCCGTTGTCTAGCAGATTAACCACGTCACCGCTGAGGGTAACCGGCTTATCACTAGCTACGTCGGTTAGCTTAACTTCTTGAGTGTAGGTGGTCGCCACCAGTGCCCCATTTTTCGCGGGCAGATTAATCGCTAGGGTGTTGTTTTTAAAATCAGCAGGAGTGATGGTGGATGCCACCTTACCGGCATTACCCACTCCCTCGGTTAGTGCCTTCAATTCCGCGCGTTTCCCTTCCATCAGCGGATCTACGAACACTAGGTTGGCGTTTTTTGCCTTCGCATCAAATACGGTCTGAGCCCAAGTGCTGACCGCTACTTCCGGAGAAAGTAACAGGTTCGCATCACTAGCGAGATCTAAAGTTTTCGATCCGCGAGCCACTACGTCAGTTTCCGGCAAAGATGCCTTGGGGAGGAGCTGCATCCATTGCCATAGCTGATAGGGTCTAGTTGCCTGGTTTTGGCGGATTACTTCCACATATTTTGCCCCGTTGTTATCTGCTCCCGTCACGTTTAGTAAAGCGCGTGGCCACTTGTTTCCGGAGGTAACGGTAGTGATTTCCGAGGACGCAGGCAGCGCAGTGGGAAGTGCTTGGTTGTTCTTTTGATGCATCTGGTATTGCGCGGTGCGCATGGTCAGTGCTGGGCCGGCCACTCTGGGATTTAATACTCCGGCATCAAACTTGGCGTCTCCGGCCGCTAAAGCCGAGTTAACTGCCTTAAGGATGGGGTCTACCTGCTCCACTCGCAGAGCTGGATAAGTCTCGGTGGGGGTAGAGTTTGGCACCTCTTTACGCTGTGCGGCGCTAGTGCATCCTGCCAAGCTGGTTATTGCTAAACAGCTAGCTGCAGTGACGGACAATAGTACTCGCATTTTTCTCATCGGTTGCTACCTCCTTGGCTCTGGTCAAAGGTGGAATCGCCTTCGAAATCTGCCGTATCAGGACCATCGCCCAACCCGTCCAGGTCGAAATCATCGTCCTCGAACCATTCTTCCGCGCGGTCAGGAGCTGTCTCCGCTGGCGCTGCGGGGGGTTGGTAAGAGTCTGCCGGGTTGTAAGAGACCTCCGGTTGGTAGGACTGAGCTGGCTGCGGGGAGTCTGCCGGGTTGTAGGAAACTTCCGGGGTAGCTTCTGGGAGTGGAGAATAGGCTGCCGGCTGTGGGCTTTGCACCGGTCGCGGCAGCTCTGCCGCCGGCATGGTGGGAGCGGGAAGTTCATTAGTGGCTGGAACTTCTGGTGACAGCGAAGCCTCAGCTTCGGGATTGATGGCTTTTCCGTCGGCATCTGTACGAATTACCGGCACCAATCCAGTGGGGAATTTTACCCCCTCAACTTCGATAGTGGCCTCCCCACGTTCGCGGGCTTTGCGTAGTTCTGAACGCGAAGGAGGCTTAGAAACCGCATTGAGAGCCGGGATTTGTACGGTTTGCTCTCCTTGAGCTGCAGCTTCCTGGGCGCGCTGCTCGCGGCGTTTACGTATTTCTGCTTCTTCTTTAGCTGCCGCTTTAGCCAGACGATTAAGAAGTACAGCCACAATCGCGCCGATTAACACCAATAGCAGTCCGGCGATCAGCAGCGGCCAGAACCAGGGGGTAGAAACTGGCTGTTTCCACTGCAAAGTCAGCTGTACGTTCCCCTCCTCTGACCAAGCAATCAGAGACCATGCGCCCTCAGAACGATCCCAGGTTTCGCTGATGCGGCCGGTATCTACCTCTTTATATTTGACCCACATATCTTTCCCGGCAGCTTCTCCGGGTTGGCGGGGGTCAGCTTTGCCCCGGTGCGGTTTGGTCAATAGGGTAGTGTCATCTTTTTGTCCGGTAACTTCTACATAGTTTTGGTCAGCTGCCCAGGCAGTGACATCGGTCGAGCGGCCGATGGCTAAGGCTACTTTTCCTTGACCGGAGACGGTGATTTTGGTGGGGGAGTCGTAGAGTTCAAACATTCCCGGTCGGGTAATCGCCAAAGTTTGTTTTTGGCTATTACTAGGCAAAGATGCCGAGACCTGCGGAGTTGGTTTCCAAATGGTGGCGCTTGCTACTCCAGATAGCGCAACCAGAGCCCCCACGATTACTAGAAGTAGTGGAAGCCAATATCTACGTAAGAAAATGTTCACCAGTTTCCCCTCAAGTCGTAGCTGAACAACTATAACTACACTGTACTTTCTTTGCTGCGGTGATGCTTATACCCGGTTAGGGGTGTGACTAGGGTCAATTTTACCTTAACGTTTGGTTTCAGGCTTAAATAAGTGAAAGACTAGGCAGTGATACGGGGTTTCGCACTACTTGATTAATGGAATAAAATGTTCCGAGTAATGCCTAATCTCAGCGGCTCATCTTCAGGGAGGACCAGGTGGAAGAACAAACTGATTTCCCGATCGTAATGCGCGGTTATGATCGCGTTCAGGTCGATTTGCAGATTCAAACTTTGAATAACCAGATTACCGAGTTGCAGCAGAAGCTGGACACGGTTGATCAGCGCAATGTGGATTTGGGGGAACAACTCGCGGAAGCGCAAAAGCAGTTGCGTTCTTCTGATCGCAGTTCTTACACGGGGATCGGCGCGCGGATCGAGCAATTGCTGCGCAGCGCGGAAGAACAATCTACCGCGGTTATTAACAAGGCCAATGCTGAAGCCGAGCAGCTGATGGAGAAGACCCGCAAGAACGCTCAGGACATGTCCGAGCGGGCAGAAGCGGAAGCTGCCTCCCTGATTTCAGAGGCACGCCGGGAAGCTGAAGAACGTACCACTACCGCGGCCACCGAATCAGAAACAGTGTTGACCAATGCGCAGCATCGGGCAGACGAACTGGTAGCAGCGGCAGAACGGGAAGCCTCCTCGCTGCGGGCAGAGACGAACACCCAGGTTTCTGACTTGAAAGCAACCGTTGATCGGGAAACCGAATTGCAGCGTGCTCAGGCAGAAAAAGACTACGTGGAAATGCGGGTTAAGGCCGAGCAGGAAGCTTCCCAACTGCGCAATGACGCCACTGCAGAGGCGCAGGCACTGCGGGAATCCTCCTTGAGTGAAGCCACTAAGACTCGGGAAGAAGCCAAGGAACAGGCAGAAAAGACCTTGGCGGATGCGCGTACCCAGTCTGAAAGTATTTTGAAGGAAGCGCGGGAAAGCGCGGATACCATTCGTGCCGAGATCCAGCAGATGCGCCAAGAGGCCGAAACTGAGATCGCGGCCGCTCGTGCCGCCGCTCGCGAGGCCGATGCCCAGGCTCATGAGCAGTCTCGCTCCGAAACCTCCGCTATGGTGGCTGCCGCTAAGGCTCAGGTTGCCGATGCCGAGAAGCACTTGGGTGAAACTTTGCAGCGGGCAGAGCGCTTGCTAACCGATACTGATGCAGTGGTACGTCGCCGTCAGGAAGATGCGCGCCGCGCGGCTGAAGCCACCATTGCGGCCGCCGAGGGCGAAGCCGAGCAGGTGCGCGAAGCTGCCCGGATCGAAGCCCAGGCAGAGCGGGCTGCTGCGCAACGTACAGTGGAGCGTTTGGAACGGCAGCGCGAATCCATCGCCGCTTACCTCGAAGAAATGCGGGGCTTGCTGGGCTCGGAGACCGCTACTGGTCTCGAAGGCCTCACCCCCATGCAGCAGCTGCCGGCAGTACTAGCTCAGGCAACTGAAGAGGTAGAGAGTGAACAGCCGGCTCCGGTGGAACCGCCGGTATCTCCGGTAACCCCCGATGAAGAATCGGCGGCTACCGATCTGTTCACCAGCGAGGAACAGTAACTTCAATAAGCTCGTTTAAGTAACTTTGGGCGCGTCTTTGGAATATCAAAGACGCGCCCAAAGTTTTTTGCAGCTGCGATCAGGTAATTGTTTGTCCGCTCTGGTTGCGGAAACTATTCCGGGGTGCCGCAGCTGTCGAAGATCTGGGTCGCTGCTAGTTCTTAAAAGAATGGACCGGGGCGGGGATGCGACCGCCGCGGGCAGCAAACTTTTCCGAAGAAAATGGAGATACCTCCATAACCGGTGCCCAACCTAGCAAGCCTCCAAAATTAGCTTGGTCGCCTACCCCTTTACCCGGCACCGGAATCACACGCACCGCGGTAGTTTTCCCGTTGGCAACCCCAATCGCGGCCTCATCGGCAATCAATCCGGTAATAGTGGCCGCAGGCGTGTCCCCGGGAATCGCAATCATATCCAGTCCCACTGAACAAATAGCCGTCATAGCTTCTAGCTTCGCCAGGTTCAAGGAGCCGCGCTGGACCGCTTGAATCATATTCGCATCCTCGGAAACTGGAATGAACGAACCAGACAGTCCCCCTACCAGGGAACAAGCCATTAGACCGCCCTTTTTAACCGCATCGTTTAGCAGCGCTAGTGCGGCAGTAGTGCCCGGCGCGCCCACAGTTTCTACCCCTAGCTCTTCTAAAATAGCGGCCACCGAATCTCCTACTGCCGGGGTAGGAGCCAGGGACAAATCTACAATCCCAAAATTTACCCCTAGGCGTTTAGCCACGGTTTGTCCCACCAGCTGTCCCATCCGGGTTATTTTGAAAGCTGATTTCTTAATAGCTTCTGCACATTCTTCAAAAGGTCGCCCGCGTACTCCCGCAAGCGCCCTCTCGATTACTCCCGGGCCGGAAATCCCTACGGATATTACCGCATCCGCTTGGTCAATCCCGTGGAAGGCACCGGCCATAAAGGGATTGTCTCCCACCGCATTGGCGAACACCACCAGTTTTGCTGCCCCGATACCGTCCTGATCAGCAGTTTTCTGCGCGGCAGCCAATATCTGCTGCCCCATTTTGGCGGTAGCGCTCATATTGATGCCGCTGCGGGTGGAACCAATATTGACTGAAGAACAAACAATGTCGGTAGTACTAAGCGCCTCGGGAATCGAGTCGATTAGTGTTAAATCGCTGCGGGTGGCACCGGCTTGCACCAACGCGGAATAGCCGCCTACAAAATCTACCCCTACGGCCTTACCTACTCGATCAAGCGTCTGGGCAAAGGGGAGGGGATCATCGGTGCGACAAGCCGCTGCCACCAGGGAGATTGGGGTTACCGAAAGTCGCTTGTTAATAATCGGCACCCCGAACTCACCCGCGACTTCCTCGGCAGTCGAAACCAAGCGGGAGGCGGCGCTTAAAATCCGTTCTTCAATCCGCTCGCAGGCTCGTTCGATATCGGCGTCAGCACAGTCCAGCAGGGAAAGCCCCAAAGTTACGGTGCGTACGTCGAGGTTGTCCTCGGCAATCATCTGTATGGTTTCCAGGATTTCCCCGGTGGTATCCACGCCCATGATTCTCCCTCGTGGTTACGGTGATTTGACTAGGTAAGCGGCAGGCAGATTTACAGTTTATGCATAGCGTTGAACAGTTCCTCGGCCTGCACTTTAATCACCAGCCGTTCGGCCTCCTCTACTGGAGCCATTGCCACCTGCACCTGCGCTAACCCGATCTGATTCTCGTCAAATTCTAGCTGCATAATCATCGTGAAATATTCATCCATCAACGTCTGGGAGACATTGGTGATATTCACCTGATTTTGGGCGAGCGCCTGGGAAACCGCCGCGATAATCCCGGTGTGGTCGATACCGGTAACCGTCATAATTGCTTTCACGTGCTTCAGCTTACGTTCTTTCCCGGCTATTTCGCGATTTCTTGACCCCGGTTTCTTCACTTCGGCACTCTTTGGTAATAATGGCGGAGTGACTTCTAGTTTGATTTTTTCGACCCTCGTGCAAGCGCTAGTGCTATTTGTAGCCACTAACATTGACCACTTGGCGTTACTAACTTTGTGGTTTGTCCACGGACAGAATCATCCGGGAACTACTGCGCGCATATGCGCCGGTCAATATGTAGGTTTCGGGGTAATCCTGGCAGCCACCATAGCCTTAAGCGCCATTTCTGGTTTGGTAATCCCGCAGGAATACCTGCGTTTCTTGGGGCTGATACCCCTGGCACTGGGGATAAAAGCGGCGATCGGAGAAATCCACGAGCGCTTGTCTGCAGAAGAGGATGACGACGAGGACGAGGGCGAGGCGCAACTAAAGGGGAAAAAGGTCAGTGTGGGTGCAGTTGCCCTGGTGACCATGGCTAATGGGGGTGATGAAATCGCAGCCTATCTGCCGGTTTTCGCCCTCTCTGCCTGGTGGCAAATCGCCCTGTTTTGCGCCGTATTCTTATTGCTCGCGGGGGTGCTCTTGGCGCTGGCCCGCTTGATTACCGGACGCTTGCATCTAGCAGAAGTCCTGGAACGCTTTGAAGCAATTATTTTTCCCAGCGTACTTATCTTGCTAGGAGTGCTAATCCTCGCCGATTGGCTCTAAGCATATTAAGGGCAGCGTCTACGGGGGCTGGTCGCTAAAAGTCATGATTACCTAAAGCGGGGGAGTAGATTTTATCCGAGTAGGCGCGGCGGGCATAAGAATTCGGAAAACGTCGCTACGTTTTCCGAATTCTTGGGCGGGAGGAAAAATCTACTCCCGCGCGAACAGACGCCGCTTTCTTTTAAGCACGTCTCCGCAGGCGCGTGATTAGCATGGCGATGCCCCATAGCGCCAGCGTGAAAACTACCTGCACTCCGATATTTACCCAGAACTGTGAGGCGGCGGCGCCGCTAAAGCTGGTCATTTCCGCTAACGCATTGTTGTTGTCAATGTAGTAGAAGGTGGGTAGCGCTCTCCCGATGGCGACTACTGCATCGGGCATTAGCTCCCGGGGAATAAACGCTCCACATAGGAAAGCACTGGCTAGGGCCACCACGTTTACGATGGCGCTGAGGGCTTCTTTGTTATTGGTAATTTTTGCCATTAAGAAACCTAAGGCTAGTACCGGCAGCCCAAATGCCACGATGTTAAGCGCATAAAGTCCCTGTCGGCCGGTATCAGCAATGCCGGGCAGCAGCAATCGTACTAAGAGCACATTGAGTGCCACCAGAAATGCTACAATCAGCGCGCATCCGGCTACTAGGCTCAGGTCAATCCGGAAGGGATGGGCGGGCGAAACCAGGGTACGTTTACGTACGTTTATTACCGAAAAGGCCGCCAGCACCATGGTAATTACATAGGTGGCACCGGCCATGAGGGTGTAGCTTCCAAAGTTATACAGGGCGGTAACGTTGTGGAGTGTTTTTTGATCTAAATGCGAAGTGAGCGTGACTTTACTATCCAGTTTCAGGCTAGAGTTTACCGCTTTGACCAGCTCGTCCTCGTCCGTTAAATACTGCCCATAGCCGGTAGCCAGCCGCAGGAAACGGCTTACTAATACCTCAGCAGAGGCACTCTCAGAACTGGCGCGAGATTTTACGTCTACCACCGGTTTTTCACCTTTGAGGATGGTAGTGGTGAAGTCGCGGGGCAGGTAAACGACGTAAGACAAAGTTTGGTAATAGAGGGCGTCGTCGATTTCGCGTTCGCTAGTGCCGGTGTCTGCTTTCTTGGTTTGCCCGGCCAAGTAGGAGTTAAAAGACCGAGTGAGGGCAGTATCGTTGCCGCGGTTGATAACCAAAACTGTAGGTTTGGAAGCGGTGAAATCACCGGAGGAGCCAGGGCTGGTCTGGAAAGCAGTCAGTCCCATGACCACCATGATGGTGGTAAAGAGAATAACGAAAGCAATATTGCGCAGCAGTACCTGCAGGAAACCTTTAAAGACTATCATAGCGTTGCTTCCTTAGGACGAACAGGGAGGCTCCCAGGAGCACTGCGGAAATAAGCAGTAGCAAGGTGACATCTTGCCAAAAACCATGGAACCCGGGGTGATAGTAGAGGTTATAGAAACCGTCCGTGATTAGGGCAGTGGGATTTAGTTTATTTACCAGGGGCACTTTTTGGTCTACTACGTAGCGCATGGTTCCGCCCATCATGCCGGCCAGTACCGCCCCCAACATGGTGACTGAAATCAAGACTCCAATTTTCATGTTTTCCCCGCCAGGCACGAGCGCGGAAATCGCTACCCCGAAGGACAATCCGACCAGGGCTCCCAGGGAAGTCAGCAGGAAGGTTAATGCCCAATTGGGGCCAAAATCGATATTGAACAGGACGTGGCACACTGCCACCAGTAAAATCAGTCCCACCAATTGCAGTAGGTAACTGGCAATAATCCCGGAAATAATCAGTTTGGCTTTGCTGGTCGGTGCCACCGCTACTCGTCTGCCGATTACCCCCAGGGGTGGCTGGGCATTATTCATCACTGTCATGGAGAACATCCCCCCATACAGGGCAGCCATAGCTAGCAGCGAGAAGAACTCTGCCATCAGCAAGTCCATAGATTTGGGGCTGCGGTCACGCAAAGTAAAACCACTCTTAGCGAGTTTGTCTTGAACCGAGGCCGCCACCTGGCCGGGATTAAACGCCGGAGGCTGGCCGGGCGGAATATTTTGAAAGTCAGGCGGAGAGTGAGCGCGAACGTTTGCCGCTATCTCTCGCTGCGTCAGTTGGCTGATCATATCGGTGCGTTGAGCGATTTCGTCAAGAATCGCTTTCAAGATGGTTTGTTCCATCCCGTTGGAAGCCAGCGTCAAATGTGCTTTGGCATCCCGGCTGATACCTGTCTGCGAGGTTCCGGTAATCTCGACTACTCCGGAAACTTCCTCGTCCTCTAAAAGCTTTTTTCCTTCTTCTAGAGTCTTGACCATTCGCAGTTTCAATAGGGGTTGGTTTTTGGAGCTGACGGGGGAGGAGTCTTCTTTGCTTAAGTCATCGAAGGCGATTTTGAAGGTGCTGTCTTGGTAGACCTGGGAGTTTACTACCGCTATCGGCACGGTATCGAAGGCTTCTTTATTGACAATGTCGCCGAGTGCTCCTTTGAATAGCAGTCCCAGCAGGATGGGGAAGGCGAGTGTCCAAAAAACCAAGGTGCGGTTGGACAGCAGTAGCTTGAGGTTATATCTGATCAGGTGCCCCATAGCTAGTCTCGCAATTCCTTGCCGGTTAGCTGCAAGAAAACGTCATTTAGGGTGGGACGCTCCGAGTAAATGGACTCGTAGGATACCCTGGCCTCGCTCAATTGGGTGATGAGGGTGGAAACGTGGTTTTGTCCGTGTCGGTAAACTAGCTGGACTGTACGATTTCTACTGGTAACTGACTCAATTTGGGGATCGGATTCGAACTTTTCTTTAAGTTCTGGCGGCAGCTCCACCCCTTGCAGGGTAACTTTTTCTTCGATATCGGATAGCTGTTTCAGCTCGTTAATGGTGCCTTGCGCAATGATCTCCCCTTTGTCGAGGACGATGAGGCGGTCGCAAATCTGCTCGACTTCTTCCATATAGTGGGTGGTGTAAACCACGGTCGCGCCGCGGTCACGCAAAGTAACGATACCGTCCAGGATGTTATTGCGGCTTTGAGGGTCTACCGCCACGGTTGGCTCATCCAGGAAAATTAGCTCCGGTTGATGGGCGATACCGCACGCCAGGTTTAAGCGGCGCAAAAGGCCTCCGGAGAGCTGCTTAGGGCGAAACTTTAAGTAGTCTTGCAACCCCACCAACTGAACTGCCTCTGCAATCATGGCGGCGCGTTTGCGCTTGTCGGATAGGTACAGTCCGCAGAAATATTCCAGGTTTTGCGCCACGGTTAGCTCATCGAATACGGCTACGTCCTGGAATACCACCCCTAGACGCCGTTTAATGTCGAAGGCATCGGGGCGCATTTCTTTTCCGAAGATTTTCACGCTCCCGCTGCTAAAACGAAGCAGGGAGAGGATGCAGTTGATAGCGGTCGATTTTCCAGATCCATTCGGCCCTAGCAGCCCCAAGATTTCGCCCTGACGAACTTGAAAAGTCAGCTTATTGAGGGCGCGTAACTGCTGATAGTCCTTGGTTAGACCCGCTACTTCAATGATGTTGGTCACGACGGTTCTCGCGTTCTTGGGGTAGTTATTTTTAAGGCTATTCTAGCGTAGCTAATCAGAGGTAACCCCACAGTCGTGGCGTCGTTAATTAAGAATTAACTAAACGTTATTGGAGATTTTAAACGCCGACGCGGCTGAGGGTAGAAGCTATTTCCGTTCAAAAATTTTCGAGTCGGTTAAACTAGCTGAGAAAACTCCTAGGAAAGCTGGTGCGGTTATGGGGAAGAAACACGTAAAAACTAACGCCATGCGCATCCTCGAAAATGCGGGAATTGCGGCGCAAATGACGCAGGTTTCTTCGAAGGGGGAATTTTTGGATGCCCTCACGATTGCACAAGAGCTGGGGGTAGATCCGCAGTTAGTATTTAAAACTCTAGTTTTGGAAGGTGGACCGGGGGAACACTTTGTGGCGGTAGTGCCCGCTACTCACGAGTTAGATTTGAAAGCCACGGCCAGGTGTTTTGGGGTAAAACAGGTGGGGATGTTGCCCTTAAAAAAGTTAACCCCGCTCACCGGTTACTTAAAAGGAGCGTGTTCGCCTTTGGGAATGAAGAAAGATTTTCCCACGGTGATTGACGAATCCGCTTTCGCGCAAGAAAAGATTTACGTATCGGCCGGTAAACGCGGCTATCAGATTTTGGTGGCGGCTACTGATCTACAAAGGGTGATTGCGGCGCAGCGCGGGGATATTTCTCGCCCCTAAAGCACATAAGCCTCACAACTGCGGATGTTTTTGGTTGGTTTTTATCTTCCTGAAGAAACAGAGTAAAGTTTCGGGTATACGAAACTTATGTAAGGGACGCCCTTAAAAGCGGCTAAGGGAGATTATAAGTCTGGAGAGATGAGTAGTTTCCCCGATTTAGAAAGGTGAATCTGCGCAGATGGAAACGGAAATAGCCTCAGATTCTCAGGCTGTCGATGGCAAGGCGGCGGCCAAGAAAGGTTTGCTCCCGCTGCTAGGGCCGGCATTCGTAGCGGCAGTGGCCTATGTTGATCCCGGGAACGTCGCCGCGAATATCACTGCTGGCGCCCGCTACGGCTACCTGCTGGTATGGGTATTAGTACTGGCCAACCTGATGGCGGTGATCATTCAATATCAAAGCGCCAAACTAGGGCTAGTTACCGGGAAATCTTTACCCGAGATTTTGGGGGATCGGCTGCCCAAAGGCAAACGCATCATGTTTTGGATCCAAGCGGAGATTATCGCGGCCGCCACCGACTTGGCGGAGATCGTGGGGGGCGCAATCGCCCTGCAGCTGCTGTTTGGCTTACCGCTGCTCGCAGGGGGCTTTATCGTAGGCTGCGTGTCTTTAGCGCTGCTAATTTTCCAGAATGAACGCCGGCAAAAACAGTTCGAAACTATCGTGGTCGGTTTGCTGGTAATCATCACCGTAGGTTTCTTGTCGGGGCTGGTGATTAGCCCGCCCGATCCCGCGGGAATGCTGGGGGGATTGCTGCCCCGTTTTGCCGGTACCGACACCGTGCTAATCGCTGCCTCCATGCTGGGGGCAACGGTAATGCCGCACGCTATCTACCTGCATTCTTCGCTGGTAAATCACCGGTTCCCGGGACGAGGTTCTCGCGATATTCCCCACTTGCTACGAGCCTCCAAACATGACGTAGCCTATGCGCTAATAGTTGCGGGAGCGGTCAATATCGCGCTGCTCTTGCTGGCCGCTTCGGCGCTCGCTGGAAAGAGCGGCACCGACACTATCGAGGGCGCGCATGCCGCTATCGAAAATGCCCTGGGTAGCGGAATCGGAGTAATTTTTGCGATCGGCCTGCTAGCTTCCGGTCTCGCCTCCACCTCGGTAGGAGCCTATGCGGGGTCGGAAATCATGGGCGGGCTACTGCATGTGCGGGTACCACTATTTCTGCGCCGTCTGGTCACCCTAATTCCCGCGCTGCTGATTCTGTGGCTGTATCCCAATCCCACCTGGGCGTTAGTGGTTTCCCAGGTGGCGCTGTCTTTCGGGATTCCCCTAGCGGTAGTACCGCTCGCCGCCTATACCCGCAAGAAAGAGCTGATGGGTAGCTATACCGATAACCGGGCAATGCGGTGGACGATGGGTGTCATTGCGGGCTTGATAATCGCCCTGAACCTGCTGCTGGTGGTGCTCACTTTCATGGGAGTTGACGTATAAACCGGTGCCTGCAAAAGGCTAGGGTATCCCCGGAAAGCTGCCTGCGTCCTCCTGGTTGTTTTGTGCCGGGGAAACTTTAACCAAGATGATAAGGGTGCGTCCTCGAGAATTAAGCATTCTCGAGGACGCACCCTCTTAAAACCGTTAAACGGCTGAGTTATTAACTTAGTCTTCTTTAGGACGCAACCACAGGCACCCCAGAGGCGGTACCCTTAGCTCTACCGAGTAGGGGCGGCCATTCCACTCCATATCTTCGGCAGTTACTTGCCCCAAGTTAGTAACTCCCGAGCCGCCATACTTGGCGTCATCAGTGTTAATAACTTCTTCCCACTCCCCGCCATCGGGTAGTCCCACCCGGTAGCCTTCGTGAGGATTACCTGCAAAGTTGCAGATACATACCATCTTGTGTTCGCGTCCATGATCATCACGGGACTTGCGCACATAAGAGATCACGTTATGTTCGGAATCGTTGGATTCAATCCATTCAAATCCGGTATGTTCGTCATCCCACAAGGCCGGATCGGTGGTGTAGATCTGGTTCAAGTCCCGTACCAGTGCCTGCACCCCCTGGTTGCGTTCATCATCGAGCAGGAACCAATCTAGGGAGCGATCCGCATCCCATTCGGCGCCTTGCGCGAACTCGCCGCCCATAAACAGGAGCTGCTTGCCCGGGTGAGACCATTGATAGGCGTATAGGGAACGCACCCCCGCCAGCTGCCGCCAGTAATCACCTGGCTGCTTGGCCAGAATCGAACCCTTGCCGTATACGACCTCATCGTGGGAGAGTGGCAAAATATAGTGCTCTGAGAATGCATACACCAGGGAGAACGTGAGTTCGCCGTGATGCCAGGAACGGTTTACCGGGTCTTCCCGCAGGTACCGCAAAGTGTCGTTCATCCAACCCATATTCCACTTCAAACCGAAGCCCAAGCCGCCGGCATCGGTAGGAGCAGTTACCCCCGGCCAAGCCGTGGACTCTTCCGCAATCATGCAGATGCCCGGATGCAGACGGTAGCAGGTGGCGTTAGCCTCCTGCAGGAAAGAAATCGCTTCCAGGTTTTCGCGTCCCCCGTATTGGTTGGGATGCCACTGGCCTTCCTCGCGGGAATAATCCAGGTAAAGCATGGAGGCCACCGCGTCGACCCGCAAACCATCAATATGGAATTCATCCAACCAGTAAAGGGCGTTGGCCACCAGGAAGTTCCGCACCTCGTTGCGACCAAAGTTGAAAATCAAGGTACCCCAATCGGGCTGTTCCCCGCGGGTGGGATCCGGATGCTCATAGAGTTTGGTGCCGTCAAAATCGGCCAGGGCAAACTGGTCTTTGGGGAAATGCCCGGGAACCCAGTCTAGGATTACCCCGATTCCCGCCTGGTGCAGCTTATCTACCAGGTAGCGGAAATCGTCGGGAGTGCCATAGCGGGAAGAGGGCGCGTAATATCCAGTCTGCTGGTAGCCCCAGGAACCATAGAAGGGATGCTCGGAAACTGGCATCATTTCTACGTGGGTAAAGCCCATGTCTTTGACATAGGTAACCAGATCATCAGCTAAATCCCGATAGTGGGTGTCATAAGACCAGGACCCAATATGCATCTCATAAACCGACATGGGGGAGTTGTGAGGATCGGTCTTTGCTCGCTTCTCCATCCACTCTTGGTCTTCCCACTGGTGGTGCTTATCGGTAACTACCGAGGCTGTCAGCGGGGGAATCTCGCAGGCGCGCGCCATCGGGTCGGCCTTTTGCTGCCAGCTACCGTCCGGTCTTAAAATTTCGAACTTGTAGCGGGCGCCGATTTCTACGTTAGGAATAAACAATTCCCAGATTCCGGAAGAACCCAGGGAACGCATCGAGGAGGTCTCTCCGTCCCAATAGTTAAAGTCACCCACTACCCGCACTGCCTGCGCGTTCGGCGCCCACACTGCAAAGGAGGCTCCCTTGGTTTGCCCCATTTCGGTTTCATAGGTGCGCAGGTGAGCCCCTAGTACCTCCCAGAGTTTCTCGTGGCGCCCCTCGGAAATCAGATACAGGTCGAATTCACCTACAGTAGGCAGATAACGGTAGCCGTCATCTAGCTCCGTGGTTTCTTCCCCATAGGTGGTGCGCACCCGATAATCCGGGATTTCGGTGCCCTCCAGGACTGTCACCCAAATACCATCTTGCTCATGGGTTGCTGGGAAAGTGCCCTGGGGGGTGATGATCTCCACCGCATCTGCCAAGTGGGCGACGGTGCGGATAGTTACGGAATCTTCCCCCACATGGGTGCCGAGCACCGAATGCGGGTCAAAATACCGCCCATGGGCAACGCTAGCTAGGACGTCTGGATCTACAGGTACAGGTTTTGCGTTCATGTCTCTAGCGTGTCACGAATCGCCCAATAATTCTTTGGAATAGCGCCCCGATTTCCAGAATTTTCCCGCCCCGAGTTCCAAAAGCATGCGTAACTTAATATCATCTGGTTCTATTTTTCGGGGCTGGCTCGGTAAAAGCACTCCGGGGACCCCGTGACCTGCTACGCAGGTCAAGCCCCTCTCGTATCTTTTACCGGCCGCGCCCCTAGTCGCATCGGGTTACCCTCTCAGCGCGGGGGATAGATTTTATCCGAGTGGGTGCGGTGGGCATAAGAATTCGGAAAACGCCGCTACGTTTTCCGAATTCTTGGGCGGGAGGAAAAATCTATCCCCCGCGCGTACCGATTATCCGTACGCATAGGCGAATATTGGTAGGGGAAGATTACCAATCGAGGCTGAAGTATTGCACCTCTTGGAACTCCCTCATCCCTTCGCGGGCACTCTCGCGGCCAATCCCGGATTGCTTGACTCCGCCAAAGGGCGCGGCGGGATCGGATACTAGGCCGCGGTTTACTCCAATCATCCCCGCTTCGATTCTTTCCGCTATATGCAGTGCCCAGTTCAGGTCACCGTAGACATAGGAGGCCAGCCCCATTTCGGTGCCGTTGACCATCTTAAGAAGTTCATCCTCGTCAGAGTATTCCTTAATAGGGGCGAGGGGCCCGAAAATTTCGTTTTGTAGCAGGGGAGAGTCGGCGCGGGGCACTTCGATAACTGTGGGTGCCACGAAGTATCCGGCTAGATCCTGGGGGAGTGCTGCTTGCGCCCGGACTTTTGCTCCTTGGTTTAGGGCGGAGGAAAGTAGCTCGTTCATCCTTGTCTTTGCTTTTTCGTTAACTACCGTGCCAATTTCGGTTTCTGGATCTAGTCCCGCGCCCACTTTTAAAGCCGTTACTCGCTGGCAAAGTTTTTGCGTAAATTCTTCTTTAATATCTTTGTGCAGGTAGATGCGGTTAGCAGCGGTACAGGCTTGGCCACCGTTGCGGAACTTGGCAACCACTAGTCCCTCAACAGCGGCATCTACGTCGGCGGTAGCTCCGACTATGAAGGCGGCATTTCCACCCAGTTCCATAGCGGTGTTGACTACTCGGGGAGCGGCGAGCCCTAGCAGGGTGCGCCCCACCGGGGTGGAGCCGGTGAAGGACACTAGGCGTACCCGGGGATCTGATAGCCAAGTATTGGAAATTTCGGCAGAGTGGCGCGAAGGTACCAGGTTTACTACCCCGTCTGGTACGCCGGCCTCTTTTAGGATGCGCATAATGGCGAGGGCGGTTAAGGGGGTTTCGGAGGCCGGTTTTAGTACTACCGCGTTGCCGGCGGCGAGGGCGGGTGCGATTTTTCGGGTTGCCATGGCGGCCGGGAAGTTCCAGGGAGTGATCAGCGCGCATACCCCGACCGGGCGGGCAGTGACCAGGGTGCGCGAGCCGCCTGCGGGTGGAATCGCATAATCGCCGTCAGAGCGGACAGCTTCTTCGGAGAACCAGCGGAAAAACTCGGCAGCATAGGAGGCTTCGCCCAGTGAATCGGTATAGGCTTTACCGTTTTCCCAGCTCATTAAGCTAGCGAGTTCCTTGGAGGAAGCGATCATCAGCTCCCAGGCGCGGCGCAGGATCTCGGCACGTTCGCGGGGGGTGCGCGCCGCCCACCCGGGTTGAGCGCTGGCTGCAGCATCGAGAGCAGCGCTGGCATCGGCGGCGGTGCCCGAGCTCACATCGGTAATAGGGGAGGCGGTGGCGGGATCTATTACCGGGAAAGTTTCCCCGCTAGTAGCTGGTCTTGCCGAGTTGTTAATCCAAATGGCTTTTTCCGGTTTCAAGTCTGCTACGTACTGCGTTAATTCCTTGCTATCCATAACCTCTTATTCTCGTTTCGTTTTAAATACCGCTTGTTCTGCGTGCTCGCGCACATTCTATATTCCTACTATCAGAGGTGGCAGGAAAGTATCTCCCCCGAGCGGTAGGCCCGCTCGGGGGAGATAACAGATCACCTCAACGGGCAGATTTCTGCCACTAGGCAGCGATCACGGGTAGAGACCGCGCCGTTTGTGAGCCTGCAAGACGCGCTCCACCGCCAATACGGTAGCTGCGACCCGCAAGGTAACGCCCTTTTCTTCGGCGTAGGCTTCTACATCTTTCCAGGCGGCGGTAATCCGCTGTTCCTCTTCCTTTTGTACCCGCTCTAGCGGCCAGAAGAAGTTGTCGCGTCCTTGTACCCATTCGTAGTAGGACACGATTACCCCACCGGAGTTAGCCAGAATGTCGGGAACAATCATCACTCCTTTTTCGTTCAAAATCTTGTCGGCGGCGGAATCGGTGGGACCATTCGCGCCTTCCACAATGATCTTGGCTTTCACATCAGGAGCATTGTCCTTGGTGAACACGCCTTCAATGGCGGCCGGTACCACTACGTCTACGTCCAGCAGTAGCAGCTGGGCGGCGTCCATGGGTTCGGCACCGGGGAAGCCTACGACTTTGCCTTTTTCGTCAACGTATTCGCCCAGAGCCTTGGTGTCGATACCATCGGCGTTGTAGATGGCACCGAAGATATCGGAGATGGCGACTACTTTGCCGCCCCGGCGCTGCGCGATTTCGGCAGCTCCGCGTCCTACTTTACCGAAGCCTTGGACTGCCAGGGTTGCCTCTTCGAACTTGATACCCTTTTTCTTCAGGGCGGCTTCTACCATGATTACTACGCCCAAGGAGGTAGCTTCCGCGCGTCCTAGAGATCCGCCCAGGGAAACCGGTTTACCAGTACAAATGCCGGGCACCGTATAGCCTTGGAACTGCGAATAGGTATCCATGATCCAGGCCATGGTCTGTTCGTTAGTTCCCACGTCCGGGGCAGGCACATCCTTTTCCGGCCCGATAATCGGCAGAATCTCGGAAATGTAGCGGCGAGTTACCCGCTCTAGCTCGGCTTGGGAATACTTGCTGGGGTCAATGGTGACCCCGCCTTTAGCTCCGCCGTAGGGTAGATTCACTAGGGCGCATTTCCAGGTCATCCACATGGATAGGGCGCGAACTTCGTCAATATCGACGTGTTCGTTGTAACGGATGCCGCCTTTGGCCGGTCCGCGCGTCAAGTTGTGTTGTACCCGGTATCCGTGCAGCACCTCATGGGTGCCGTCATCGCGACGAATCGGAATCGAAACGCTCATTTCGCGCCGCGGCGAAGCGAGCATATCGTAGTCCCCTTCGGAAAAACCCAGGATTTTCTGGGCTTCCCGCAGCTGACTCTTCGCGTCCTCATAGGGATTCGGTTTGTAATCCTCGGACATATATTTTGATCTCCTTTAAGGTTTTCAACTGGGGGCTGACCTTAGTTTTCCTGATTGGCAGGAATTGTTTACGACGATCATCGTCATGGCTAAGACGGTCAGCGTCCCAACTACCTCCGGTTTTAAGCGGTGGTAACTGCAGTCTATCTAGGACGTAAGTCAGGGGTAAATGTACAAAATGCACTAAATATTGAATTCAAATGTGCATAATGTATATATGATCACTGTGCAAGCGCTCTTGGGGCGACCGCATCTACATATTCAATCCCTGTGGTGTCCTAATCCTTTGGCGAAGCTGCGCTGGGTGGCAACCTCGGAACAAATAAATCCCGCCACTTTTTTAGAGGGAAACGAGCTACTGCTAACCACATCCGCGGGGAATCCGGAAGGCGAGGCAGGCTGGTTGGAGTATGCCCAGCGTCTGGTGAGTGGGGGGATTAGTACCTTAGGGTTCGGTTTGGGATTTAGTTACGATACCGTTCCTCCGCTATTGGTACAGGCAGCCCGGAAAACCGGTCTTAATCTGATTGAGGTTGCACCCGATCAGTCTTTTGTGGCGCTTTCCCAAGAAGTGGCGCGGATGATCGAGGTCGAAGCCACCTCGGGGAAATATAAACTCACGGCTTTGCAACAGCGTCTGATCCAGGCATCTGCCCAGCCGCGCAGTGTAGACATGATTACCGGGGAGCTAGCGCGGGGGATCGGCGCGCGGGTAATCATCAGAGATAAGGCGGGCAGGATAGTAGCTCAAGCATCCGCGCCTACGTTGAGTGCCGATTTAGGGAAGTTTGCAGAACAGTCTTGGGAGGGTTTTTCCGAAACCCCTTCCCTGCGTTCCTTCGAGAGCTCTGCAGGGTACTGTCTTTTTACCTCAATTGACGCTCTAGGGCAGGAAACCGCTTGGCTGCAAGCCTGTTGGAACGTGTTTCCGCACCCTTGGCAGCAGCAGGCGCTTTCTCAGGCGGGGCTGTTAATCGCCTCCGCTTTAGCTAACTCGCGGTTTGTGTCCTCCTATCATGGGCGCCTATTGCAACGTGCTTTTACCCTGTTGCTTTCTGGGGAGCTGGGGGCGGCACAGATTCTCACCGAGATGGCGTTTCCGGACGCACGGGTGCTTAGTGGGCGGTATGTGCCGGTAGTAGTGGCCGGGGAGGAGGGCGACCTGCGGGCACTGGCTGCCAGAGTGGAGCGGGCAGTGACTAAAACTATGCCTCCGCCACTTTGGCGTTTTCAAGCCGACAATTTAGAAATGGCGATTCCGGTGGCGGCACTGCCGCTGACTTTGTCCAACTTTTCCCGGAAAGAATTTTTGGCTTTGCGAGCAGGCGTGGGGCAGGATTACCCAATCTCGCGGTTTAGTGCCGGTTTGCCTGGGGCACGGCAAGCTTTGCGGCATACCGGAAATACCCAGCAGGTAGCCCGGTGGGGAGAGATTTCCCGTTCCGGACTATTGCAGGTGATGGGGCGGGAAACGGTGGCGGCTTTTTCTCAGCAGTTTCTGCTGCCTTTGCGAGGAGAGGCGGAACTAGTGGAACTGCTGGAACAGTATGTCGCCACTAAGGGTAACCGGCAGCAGATGGCCAAGACCTTGGGACTGCACCGTAACACTGTGGCGAAGCGACTGGAAAAACTGCAGAGCAAACTGGGAATTAACCTGGCAGAGGCCGGTGCCCAAGCTTCCGCCTGGGTAGCCCTCCAAGGCCGCGAGCCCTAGCGATCTTCCCGGAGTTTGCGAGCCGTGAGCACTCCGGCTCCAGCCAGTGCCAGGATCGCGGAGATCAAAGCCAGGGTGCCTCCGTTCGCGCCGGTCACCCGCAAGGAAGAGGGTGCCGGTCCCGCGCTAGCGCTAGAGGCACTCGAACCCCCGGTCATATAGGCACCGGCAGGTGCTTCGGTAGCTCCGCCGTTTTGGTCAGCTGACGGCTTCGTATTACTTGCTCCACCGTTGTCACCCGGTTGGGGTTCAGCGGTGGGGTCAGTACTGGGGGTACTCGGCTCGTCAGTGGGATCCGTAGTCGGAGGTTCTTCCGGAGCCGCCGGGTTAACGAGCGAGCTCGCAGCGTTTTGCGACCATTTGCCATCCGTCCCCTTACTAAAGGACAGCGTTTGCGCTGCTGCCAGTTGCAGACCTTCAGCGGTAGTTAGCTGCTCTAACTGATACTGCAAGGTTACGTCGCTGACCTTTACGCGATAGGCGCCGGTAGCAGCATCGAGGTCAGTGGGTACCCCAAAGGTGGTGGGGCCACTGACAAAATCCGTGACCTCAAAGGCAGCCGCAGTATTGGGCTTCCCATCTTTGCCCAGGGGAGTGACCTGGAAAGAAGTCCCGGCTACTGCCTTACCTTCAGAATCAACTACCTTCCAGGTGAGTTCCCCGCTGACCGGTTTGGGATCAGGGGTTGGCTCGTCCGTAGGATCGGTTCCGGGCGTAGTCGGTTCCGTAGTCGGCTCGTCTGTGGGATCTGTGCTCGGCTTGGTAGCCTTCTTGGTATTGGCAATCACCAGCGCCCCATCAGTCAGGTCAACCCCGGTGTCATCTACTGAAACCTGGGTTTTTCCATCCTCATAACTGATGGTGTAGGTCTTGGTATCTTTTTCGTAGCCTTCCGGTGCGGCGGTCTGCTGCAACTTATAGGTCTTGGCTTGATTCAAAGTGGCCTGGAAAGAGGCATCCGCCTTATTCTCCGTGACCGGAACGGTTTCGCTGCCATCTTTCAAGGAGAAGCTGCCGCCGGATAAAGGCTTCGAGTCCTTATCTACCAGTTTCCAAGTAAACTGCGCGGTCTTAATCACCGGGGTGTTTTCAAACTTGAGGCCGTTACCCACCACGATCTGGCGGTAGCGTTCATCCTTTTGCAGCTTGAAAGTGACCACCTGAGCACCGGTCTTAGGAGCAAAATCAGCGCCGAAGCCTACTTGTTCCACCTGATACTTCAAGGAACCGTCTGGAACCTCGACCCGGTATTGCCCCAGATTTGGATTCAGATCTCGATTCCCGGCGATAGCGGTGGCATCGGAGACCGTGAAAGACTTCGTGGTATCTAAGGTTTGGCCATCCGCTTTTAAGGCGGTCACCTTAAAGGAAGTTCCCGGTACGTACTGCGAAGAATCCGCGGTGGAAACTACTTCCCAGCGGATCTCTGCTTTGGTCGGCAGTTTAACGTTCTTGATTACCAGACCCGCAGCCGGCAAAGGCTTACCGTTTATCTGCGGCTGGTAGGTGGCGCCGTCGGCAACGAAAGTGAGCTTATAACTGGCCTTATCAGCCTCGTAGCCATCAGGCGCTGTACTTTCGGTTAAGGTATAGGTCTTCTTCGGGTCTAGGCTAGAAGCGCTATAAACTCCGGGATCTGCCACATCCTGAGAGGTCACCTTGAGGTTGCCATCTGTACTGCTCAGAGTAAAGGTGGCCCCATTTAGGCTCTTACCGGCTTTATCGGTCAGTTTCCAAGCAAAAGAGGTAGTGGCCGGAGGCTTCGGAAGTGCCACGTTAGTGAAGGTCACCGTGTTGGTTTCCTTGTCGGCAACCTTCGCGGCCCAAATGCCGCCAGCCTTGTCCTTTTCTACAAAACTAATTTCATAGGAGGTCTCGTCACCCAGCTTGTACCCTTCGGGGGCAGCGGTCTGGGTGAGGGTGCACGCTTTCTTAGTGGGGTCTAAAGAAACGTTATAGGTGCCTGAGGCCGCGCCGGCAGCGGGAAGCGCCACTTCGTCAGAGCCGCAAACCAGTTTGAAGCTGCCGCCGGGGAGCAGGTTCTTACCGGCATCTTGCAGTTTCCAGTTGAAAGCTACCGGCTGGGGAGGCAGCGGGGTCTTAGTGTTTTGTACTATGAAAGCATCGCCGGTTACCGCTTTACCGTCTACTTTTGCCTGGTATCCTTGCGAGTTTTTTTCAAAAGTGACCGTATACCTGGTTTGCTGCGGCAAGTCATAACCTTGGGGAGCAGCGGTTTGCGTAAGTACATAGCTCTTAGCTGGATCCAGGTCACTGGCGGTGAAAGTACCGGAAGCAGAATCTGGGAAGGCGAGTGCCGCGCCGTCCTTTTCCGTCAAAGCGAACTGGCCACCACTTAAAGCTTTACCGTCAGTGTCTTGCAGCTGCCAAGTGAAAGCCGCTTTTTCTGGCTGAGGAGCCGGGGGAGTAACCTGGTCCTCACACTTGGTTACCGCTGTGACCACGGTACCGGTGCTCAGCTTTGCCTGAGCGATCTCGGCCTCGCTAGTCGCGGTGCCGTTAAGCTCCCAATGGTCCACCGTGCAGGTCTTACCAGAAACCTCAGGTAGGGTTACTGCCGGTAGCGCTCCGATTACCGTATTCGGGGGCAGGAAGCGCGCAGCGGTATACGCCTGGGGGAGGGTGCCGCCCTCGCCAGCTACCTGGTACTTTAAGGAATATCCCGGCGCCCAGAGCAATCCGTCCTGGGTATAAATCTGACCGTTAACCGGGAAGATAAAGGCATCCGCCGCGTTCTTATCGCCGTGATAGGCGAACAGGCTGGGGGTTACCTCTGATTGCAAGTAGTAGTTCCCCTTCTGGGGTACCGACAGCGCCAAGTTGTTGTAAAGGGTACTGGTGAGTGCAGAAGAAAGCACAGTTTCACCCGCGGGGGTAACCAGCGAGAAAGGTACTGACTGTTTATTCTGGGTAAGTTTAGCTACCGCAGTGGTCAGCCCCAAAGTTTGGGGATTGCCAGATCCGTCCGCCTTACCATCAGCAAAACGTAAGTTCAGGACCTGTCCCTTGCCTCCGGTGGTATCGAGCGGCAGATTTTGGCCTCGTGCGAGAGCATATTTACCTCGATCGGTGGAGCCGTCAGTGCGAGGGGAACCATCGGGGGAGGTGACGTGAACTTTCGCCTGCGCATCCAAATTGGCGGTAACGGTGTTGCCGCCGCGAATGCTTTCGTAACCCTGTCCTACGCCAGAGGAGGCTTGACCGCCGATTATATCGAGATTAGGACTACCCAAAAGGGTAATCTGAGCAGGAACTTTCGACTGGTATCCAGAGCCGATGGCCGCCCCGAAACCGTAACCCAGTTTCTTAGCTGCCGGCAGCGACACTGGCTGTACTGATGCCTGTACGGTGGGGGAACCAGAAATAGTGACCTGGAAGGGGTCGGATACGTAGGTATCAATGTAGCCGGCACTGCCGATTACGGCTCCGTCGCGGCGTCCAAACACCTTCGCATTTACGTTGGCGTGGTCGGTAATAGTTACCTGTCCCGAACGGTTAGCAGCGGAACCAATAGCGCCGTTAAGAGCCTCGTTGTGTTCGGCAGAATCGGTCGCCGTTTGCGCATTAACCTGTGAGTTCCCAGAAATTACCACCTGGTTGTGGGCGGCTCGACGAATCGTATCCTCGTTCAGTCGGGAGTTTCCGGTAAACAGTGCGTCTGAGGGGAGACCGCCCGCCCCAATCGCGGGGGATTCGCTTACTACCCCCAGGGCGTCAACTTGGGCGTTATCTGAGATGGTAACTTTGGAAGCTCCGGAAGCATAGCCGCCACCAATCGCGGCGCCGCGCCCATTAGAATAGGCATTCACCTGTGCTTTTCCAGAGACTTTCACGTTTACATTGACGCTGTCAGGCCCCGACCCGATAGCGGCAATATCGCCTGACCTATCCAGAGTGGAGTCAGCCGATCCCACATTGACTTTTCCGCCGCTGATCACCACTTCACAACCCGGAGCCAGGGGCCAGTTGAGACTGGCAAATTCCTGGTTCCAGTTTCCGACCCCGCGGCACCCGATATTCAGGGCGCTATTGCCGGTATCAGCGGTATTAGGAGCGACCTGAATGGTACCCCCGGAGATGTTTACCCGTGCATAGGGCTGGGTGAAGGTATCTTTTACTTGCCCTTCGGAATCTTGTAGCGGGGTAGTGAAGCTGCTTGCTCCCAGGGCGGTGTGGTTACCGTGGGCGTTGATTTGCCCGCCGCTAACGTTGATAGTTACCGCCGCGTTTTGCGGTGCCCAATCGGATTTTGCGCCTGCAGGGAGCTTAACGGCGCCGCGACCGGCACCGATGAAAGCTCCGCCGTAAGCACCGGTGCCCGCTTTGGCAAGGTCGACGCTCCCGCCGGTGATGTTGACGGTGCCCCCGGCGCTCCAAGGGGTTTCGTCATAGTTGTTGAGCCAGCGGGGATTAGTTCCCGGGTTGACCTCGTAAAAAGCCCCGCCCGAGCCAATCAGGGCGGCACTTTCGGAAGATCCCTTGAGGTTTAAGGCGCCACCCGCAATGTTGATGGTGCCAAAAGCTGAGAAGTGTTGGGTGCCAATCAGGGCAGCTTGCGAAAGGGGAGAGCGCGGATTATCAAGGTTCAATACCCCGGAGCCGGTCTGGCCGATATTTAGGGTAGTAGCTGCTTTTACCTGCACTAAGGGCAGGGGAACCGCGTATTCTTTAGTGGCATTTTCCGAGGAGGCGCCCTGGCGGGTGAAAGTGTTTTCCCCGCTAAAGGCCAGGCGGTTATGGGCATTGTTGTCCCCAGCGGTAACCATTGCCAGTTCCGGGTGGGAGGAATTGTCGATGTTGAGGTTGTTTAGCGTCAGAGTGTGACCCTCGCTGACCAGGAAAGAAAGCCCCTTAAAAGTCTTACTGGCCGCGCCAGTTACCGTCACGTTGTCCCCAACCGTCAGGGTGCGTCCCGCGGCGTCGGCAGGTAGAGCGGAATCACTGAGGTCGATGTCCTCGGTGAGAATGGTGCCTAGCTGGTTCCAAGATTTGATGACTTTGCCGTTGGCGGCGTTAGCGACACCTACCGCCAAAGCCGGTCCGATCAGGGCAATCATGTATCCGATCAGGGAGAGGGCGAGGACAAGCGCTGTAGGGCGCTTGGCTAAGGGATTGCGCATCAAAACTCCTGCTGATTTCCTCAAAGTTACAAAGATTACAATTCTGTAACGAGTCTACCAGAATTTGGGGTTGATCTGCTAGTGTGTTCACCCTTAAAAACTTGCTGTTTATGCTGGTTAAGCCGATTGTGGCAGAAGTAGCAATAATGCTTTTAAGGGGATGCTTACCCAGTCGGGACGTTGCTCCGCTTCATAGCGCACTTCATAGAGGGCTTTTTCCACTTCAAAAGCTCTTAAAACCACTAATGCCGGGCCAGGAAGTTGCTCTTCCCCAAAGTATCCGGCCAGGAATGCTAAGCGGGCGCGGTTAAGCCAGTCCCCATCGGCTCCGCCTTCTACGCGGGCATAGTCAAATGAACGGAGCATTCCCGCAATATCCCGTTCAACCTGGTCAGGGGCGGTGCGTTCTTCTAAGGGACGTAAAGGCTCACCCTCGAAATCGATAGCGTACCAACTATCGTAGCTGTAGAGACACTGTCCGAGGTGATAGTCTCCGTGCACTCGCTGCGTAGGCGGCAATCCTCCCAGGCCAGTTAGTGCCTGAGCGAGGCGAGCGACTTCTTCCCCGATTTGGGGATGCTCTCGCAGCTGCGGATAAGCCGTCTCCGCCTGCTGATATTGGTTGCGCAAGCGGGTAGCCAGCATAGTTCCCGAGGCCGGATCCTCGCCCTCTCCAAAAGCCTCCAAGAGGTGGCGGTGCATATCGGCGGTAAACGCTCCTAGCTGGCGAGCTAGCTTCGTGGGGTCTTCACCGCTACCTGCGAGGGAACAAATCAATTTGAAACCATCTTGAGCTGCATCTAGACGGATCGCAGCGCTTGCGGTAGTGACTTGCTGAGGCTGGCCATCTTGATCCCAAAGACTGAGTTGGGAGTAACCGCGGGGCTGGGGCACTCCCTGCCATCCGGTACGCGCCAACGCCAAAGGTACGGTTACCTCCGGGTTTGCTCCGGTCACCAGCACCCGGAAAAACTTGATGATCGTCGGGTATTTTCCGCCCAATAGCACCGAAGTATTGGATTGCTCCCCGGATAAAATTTTACTATCCAAACTGGCATCCAGCAGGTTAGCTAGCAGATCATCAGCTTCTGGTAACAGCGGTAAAGTACCAGCTTGATGGGTGGAGCGGATCCAATGCTGGACGTAGGCCGGACAATAGGGGCCATCAACCAGGTAGCCGGGGTTTTCCGGCGGGAAGGAAGTACGTCCGGCTATCCCGTCTCCGTTCCAATCGGCCACCAAGGCCAAGGGCAGGTGATACCAGATGCCCTGCGCTTCCAAAATCAAGAGCCGGAAATTTGGATCTTCAAGTTCCCGGTAATCCAAAACCCGCACCTGGGAACGTTCCAGGTGGGAGGGGAACCAACGCCGCTCAAGGAGATAGTCCCAGACAATGTCGATAATAGCGTCTCTGCCAGGCCATTTACGCTGGCTATGCGGGGACTCAGCGGTCATCTTCATTCTCCTTTAGCACCGAGAAATCTAGGGCCGGGTAAGAGTAGGTGGTTATTTCGGCGTCCGTGTCGGGTTGCGGGGTATCCGCCGGGGTAGCGCTATGGGCAATCACCGGGACCGACGTGGTAGTGGTGGGGGGCTCTTTTTCTCTATCCTGCAGGTCTTGTGCCTGGTCAGGGGCAAAAAGCTCCAACCAGTAAAAACCGTGGCGATTCATAGTTACGGTTACGGTCTCATCCGCGCCCACCGCCGGGAACCAGCCCCCATCGAAAGCTTCGCGCAGGCACCAACTGGCCATACCGGGCAAGGATAGTCGCGCTGCCACCGCGCCCTCGCCCAGGTTGTAGACACAAAGCACCGTAGAGTTTTGGTCGCGGCGAATAAAGGCCAATACCGAGTCTTGATCCGAACCTACCTGCGATAAGGAGCCTTGCCCGAAGCAGGTGAGGCGCCGGCGCAACTGGATGGCACCCCGCAGCCAGTGCAGCAGGGAAGTGGGACGCCCTAGGGATTCTTGCACGTTAATGGTGCGGTTATCCCAGCCGGGAGAGTCAATCAGGGGAACCAGGAAAGTTTCCGGGTCAGCGGTAGAAAAACCGGCGGTCGCCGAAGTGTCCCATTGCATGGGGGTGCGCACCCCGAAGCGGTCAGGGAGCCAAATATTGTCGCCCATCCCGATTTCGTCACCGTAGTACAGGAAGGGCGATCCCGGCATCGACAGCAGCAGGGCGTGGGCAAGTTCTATTTTGCGGCGCGAACCTCCCAAAAGGGGCGCGAGGCGGCGGCGAATCCCCACATTTGCGCGCATCCGCGATTCTGGCGCATACCAGGAATACATGTTTTCGCGTTCCTGGTCAGTCACCATTTCCAGGGTGAGCTCATCGTGATTACGCAAGAAAGTTCCCCATTGGGCACCCGCGGGTAGCTCCGGTAGTTCTGCGAGGATTTGCCGCAACCCTTTTGAAGAGCCGGTGCGCAGCGCCGCAAACAGTTTCGGCATTAGGGGGAAGTGGAAACAAATATGGCATTCGGGTTCGGTTTCGCTGCCGAAATAGTCAATCACATCTAGGGGAGGCTGATTGGCTTCCGCCACCATTAACGTTCCCGGGAACTCTGCGTCCACCATTTTGCGCAGTTCGCTCACAAACCAGTGAGTTTTTGGGAGGTTTTCGCAGTTGGTACCGTTTTCTTCAAATAGGTAAGGGATCGCGTCCAGACGGAAACCATCCACCCCGGTCCGGCACCAGTAGCGCACTACGTTCATTACTGCCGCTTGTACCTGAGGATTTTCGAAGTTCAAATCCGGTTGGTGGGAAAAGAAACGGTGCCAATAGTACTGTCCGCGTTCCTCGTCATAGGTCCAGTTAGAGGTTTCGGTGTCGATAAAAATAATGCGGGCATCTTGGTAGTCCTGGTCGCTATCGCGCCAGACGTAAAAATCCCCGTATTCGCCCTCCGGATCCTTGCGGGAAGCCTCGAACCAAGGGTGTTGGTCAGAGGTGTGGTTGACTACGATATCGACCAAGATGCGGATGCCGCGTTCGTGAGCGGCCTCCACTAAGGCGGTGAAGTCTTCCATAGAGCCGAAAGCCGGGTTCACATCGGTGTAGGCGCTAATATCGTAGCCGCCATCGCGCATCGGTGAAGGATAAAACGGGGGTAGCCACAGGCAATCCACTCCCAGCCAGGCCAGGTAATCCAGGCGGGAAATCAGTCCCTGGAAATCCCCAACGCCGTCCCCATTCGAATCCGAAAACGCTTGGATTAGTACCTCGTAGAAAACGGCGCTGCGATACCAGCTGGGATCTTCTGCGGGGGAGGGAACCGCCTGGGAAGCCCGGCGCGGCAGCAATAGTTTGCCCAGGTTGTCGTGTTCCTCGGTTATGGCTTCGCTCAACAAATACTCCTCTTAATTTCTTTAGTCTAGGAAGCTTCCACGGACATAATATGGGCAGGACGATCAAAGGGGTTGAGCTCGAAATAGTTAGCCGAGCTCCAATCGTAGACTTTCCCATCTAGCTCGTCGCGTACTTTAAAGCAGGAAGACGACGAACCACTGATCTTCAGTGCGGACAGATCCAGGTGGATGGCGCCAATCGCGGTATCGTGCGGATCCAGATTGACTACCACAATCACGGTGTCAGCGACTCCGGTCGGAGATTCCCAAGCATCTAAGTGGCGGGAGAAGCAGACTACTGACGGATGGGTGGTTTCATGAATCTTCAAATTCCGCAGACGCTGCAAAGCCGGGTGGCGGCGGCGGATCCCATTCAAAGTAGTTAGCAAGCCCATCATTTCTTGCGCGGTTTCCCCGGAATAATCACGTGGCTTGTACTCGTACTTTTCGTTATCGATTTGCTCTTCAAATCCGGGGCGTTGCACATTTTCTACCAGCTCATAACCGGTATAGATTCCCCAGTTAGGTGAGCCGGTAGCGGCCAAAACTGCCCGCATTTTGAAAGCCTGGATCCCGCCATCGACCATGACCTGGGTCAAAATATCGTGGGTGGTCGGCCAGAAGGAAGGCCGCATATAGGGGCTGGATTCCCAAGCTACTTCCTGGAAGTATTCTTCGATCTCTTTACGGGTGTTACGCCAAGTAAAATAGGTGTAGGACTGGTGGAAACCTACCTGCGCCAAAGTACGCATCATCGCGGGGCGGGTAAACGCCTCCGCCAGGAATAACACTTCGGGATGTTTCTGGTGGAACTCCGCCAAAATTTCTTGCCAGAACTGTACCGGCTTGGTGTGGGGGTTATCCACCCGGAAAATAGTTACTCCATGATCAATCCATTTTTGAATCACGTCGCGTACCGCGTTATATAAGCCGCGATAGTCTTGATCAAAAATCAGGGGATAAATATCCTGATATTTCTTGGGAGGATTCTCCGCGTAGGCAATCGTGCCATCCGGGCGGTGCTTAAACCATTCCGGATGATCCTTAACCCAGGGGTGATCCGGGGAACATTGCAGCGCCAAATCCAGTGCTACCTCTAGCCCTAGCCCCTTCGCTTTCTTTACGAAGTAATCAAAATCATCGAAATTACCTAGATCAGGGTGAATAGCGTCATGTCCGCCCTCGGGGCTACCAATACCGTAAGGGGAACCGGGATCTTCCGGGGTGGCTCCCAAGGTGTTATTGCGCCCTTTTCGGAAAGTAGTTCCGATGGGATGAACCGGAGTCAAATAGGCAACGTCAAAGCCCATTCCAGCAATGCGGGGCAAATCAGCGGCCGCAGTACGCAAGGTACCCGAATGCCAATGGCCTTCCTGGTCTTTATAAGCCCCGATAGAGCGGGGGAAGATTTCGTACCAGGAACCGTAAAGGGCGCGTTCCCGGTCCACCCGCAGGGGATAGGTGCGGGAAGATTCCAGCAGATCCCGCAGGGGATAGGCGCGGAAGATTCCCCGAATCGAGGAATGGAGCCCCACCGAGAGACGCTCTTGAGCAGGACGCGACTGATCCCGCATCGCTTTAGCGGCATCCAAGAGGCGCGCGGCACTCTTGGCGTCCGGTGCCTGCTGGGTGGGATTATTTACGGCTTCCCCGTTAGCGGCACGCTCGAAAAGTCGCGCTCCCAGCTCGAACTCCATCTCTACATCTTGATCCGCCTGCACCTTAATGGAGGCTTCCTTTGCCCAGGTCTGGTAGGGGTCGCAGAAAGTATCAACCCTAAAAGTCCAATCCCCCACAGCGGTGGGTTTTATCCAGGCTTCCAACCGATCCAAACCGGGGGCGACATCGTACATCCGCGCCCGCATAGTTTCTTTGCCTTGCGGATCCACCAACACCACTTCTGCCCCTAAAGCATCGTGGCCTTCCCGGAACACGGTGGCGCGCACCGGGAAAGATTCGTTCTCGACTGCTTTGGCTGGCCACAGCCCGTCCTCGAAAACCGGTTCCACTTCAGTGACCGGGATCCGAGCCAGGCGAGCCTCGGGAGAAACCAGATTTAAAGGTTTAGCGGCAGCCGCTTTGGGGGCAGCAGCTTTCGCCCGGCTCACCCGCTTGCGAGGAACACTGGTGGTAGTTTTCGCTTTGCTCGCCGCGGCCGTCTTGGCTTTCGCGGTTGCATCCGTCTTCGCGGCAGAGGAGGCAGCTTTAGTGCGAACCGGAGTTTTCCGGGAATTAGCAGCGGCGGACTTAGAAGTTTTAGCTTTCTGACCAGCTGAACTAGTAGTGGAGCGGGTTTTGCGGGAACGAGGCGTATCGCCGGCCATAGTGTCTCCTTATTAGACGGACTCATTCCCCTCCAGCCTAACAAGAGGCAGTGCGCCCCGTGTCCTTTCCGCTCTCTGCTAGCGATAAAGTTGAGCGGAAATCAGAAAACAGCTATTTAGACCAGCGAAACTTCTTAACCGTTAGTCGCCGAGGCCGGGCCATCTAAAGAAATCTTAGGGCCCAGATAGGTTGGCTTTTGATCAGTAATCGCCCAGGCAACATCCTTGGTGCGCGCCAAATATTCGCGAAGATTACGCTCAGTTTGCCCCCAATACGCATTACCGGCCGCGCCTACTCCCCAAGCCTCGATACCGCGGCTTTGACAATCGTAGAGGGCGCGGGGCAAATGGTAAGGCTGAGTTACTACAATCGCGCGTTGTACCGAAAAAATTGCTTCCGCGCGATAAGCCGATTCATAGGTAGAAAAACCAGCATGATCAGTATAAATCACCTGGTCGCTAACCCCATGCTTCATTAGCCACTGGCGCATCGCCTTGGTCTCGTCGTAGTGCACCTGTCCGTGATCGCCACTAATCAAGATTTTCTTCGCCGCTCCTGCCTGGTACAGATTCAAAGCGGTCTGCAGCCGGTGGGTCAGCATCGGCGAGGGCAAGCCATTCGGGTTTACCCCGGCCCCCAAAACCAGGATCACCTGGGCGTTCTTATCCTTGGCCTCAGTTAAAGAAACCATCTGGTCTTTAGTTCGCTGCCAAACATAAATGTTGGTTCCCGCCACGATAATCGCGGCAATCACCGCCAAGGTAATCGCCAGCCGGATCAGGCCACGTAAAGCACGCATGAGGCTAGTAAACCATGTTCATCGCCTGGCGAACTTCCGCCAAGGTCTGGTCAGCTACCTCATTAGCGCGTTGATTTCCGCGCTCTAGTACCTGCCACAAATAGCCCGGGTCAGCTAATAGTTCCGCGCGCCGCGCCCTAATCGGAGATAAAGCCGCGTCCAAAGCCTCCGTGAGTACTTGCTTTAGTTTGCCTGCTCCCTGATCCCCGATCTCCTCGGCCAACGTGCGCGGATCCTGCCCGCTAGCCAGGCCGGCCAGGCGTAACAGATTCGAAACCTCGGGGCGATTCTCCGGATCATAAGTAATCTGGCGCTCGGCATCAGTCTTGGCACGTTTAATCAACTTCGCAGTTTCGTCACCGGTCATCCCCAGTTCGACCGTATTCCCCCGCGACTTCGACATTTTTTCGCCATCCAACCCCAAAATCAGGGCGCCATCACCAGAAAGGAGTCCCTCCGGACGGGGGAACACCCGATGCTCCAAAGAAGACTTACGCCGGAAAACCCGCTCGAAACGATCCGAAATCACCCGCGCCTGCTCCAGGTGGGGGAGTTGATCCTTACCCACCGGCACCAGGTTCGCTTTACAGAACAAAATATCGGCCGCCTGATGCACCGGGTAAGTCAGCAACAATCCCGACATCGGCCGCTCCGAAGCCTCCAACTCTGCCTTCACCGTGGGGTTGCGGTGCAGCTCCGCCTCCGTAACTAGCGACAGGAACGGTAACATTAACTGGTTCGCTGCCGGCACCGCCGAATGCGTGAAAATCGTGGTCTTTTCCGGATCCAGGCCGCAAGCAAGATAGTCCGCCAACATATTCAGGACACGCTCGCGAATCGGGCCAGTACCCTCCCGATCCGTAATCACCTGATAGTCCGCGATCAGAATCCAGGTTTCCACCCCGCGCTGCTGGATCGTGACCCGGTTCTTAATCGTCCCGAAATAATGCCCCAAATGCAGGGCGCCCGTGGGGCGATCCCCGGTAAGCACCCGGAACTTGGAAGGATCCTTATCAATCGCTGCCTCAATCTCTTGAGATTTCAGCTCTGCGCGCTTCAAAGAAGCCGCATCAGTGGAATTTTCTAGTTTCTCGCCGCTATCGCTCATGGTTCCCAGTCTACGGTGCCAAGGATATTCCCGGAAAACCGGGTGCAACCGATAGGCCTCTTTCTGGTTGTTAGTTGTGCGCGGGGGCGAGATTTTTCCTCCTGCCCAAGATTTCGGAAAACGTGGTCACGTTTCCCGAATTCTTATGCCCACCGCGCCTGCTCGGATAAAATCTCGCCCCCACGCTTAGCCAATACATGGAAGCTGCTAGGTCTGGTTGCACCCGGGTTTTCGGGAATGAAATTAATTAAGAGGGACGTGTTCCTGTTCAGTTGTGCGTGTAGCTGATTTTCTGTTGCCTTGAATATTTGGCGGTAGTTCCCTTCTGTACTTTTGCGCAATTACTTTGCGGGGGTGAAGGTTAGGAGTCGGTCGCGGTAATACTCGTACTGTTTACGCCGAGCCGTAATCTCCGCCGGTAAACCAGAAGAAAGATCATTTACCAAAGCATCGAACTTGTCCAGAATCGCCACAATGCGCTCCTGCTCTGAAAGTGGCGGCACGGGGATCTTTGTTTTCAGAATAATGTCATTATAAAGCCTCTTAATTGTCCCTCCTTCTGGAACAACCCAAGGATTCATCTGGTATACATAGTACAAGTATTTATCAAGAACAATTGATTCATCATGCTCGAGCCAAACAATATTTGAGTCTTGAAAATAAGCAGGTTCCCCATTATAGATAACCGTATTTCCGATTGTGCCCGATGCTGAAATTAATATGTTTCCTTTTCTGGGAAACGGATATTTTTTCTTTAACTTTTCATAGATATTCGAATCGATGTAAGCATTCGGTTCTTTTCCGAATGTCCCGATTTTATAGAATGGAATATCTCCAGCCTTTGCGGTTTGATTTTTCAAAATCCTCTTACACATCTTCACTGCCCCAATTTCACCAAGGGGTGTGAGCTTAACATTTTCTTCCCCTAAACGGCTGGCGAGATTCTGCAAGGTTAGAAGCGAGTCGCGGTAGTACTTGTACTGCTGGCGACGAGCTTCTAATTCTGTTTGTAGATTCGCTTCTAGGTTGGTGAAGGAATCTAGAATCCGCACGATTTCCTCTTGCACTTCCAGCGGCGGCACTGGAATCTTTAACTTGGCGATATCTTTCGGATAGACGTGGGCAACTCCGCTTCCCTTTTTTAGGGAATGTAAAAAGTCTTGTTGATTTTTTAACCAGTGGTAGAGAAACCGAGTATTTACTTGAGGATTAGTGATGATGCTAAAGGCATCTGAAACAAAAATTGGCGAGTCCCAATACTGAACAAAGCCAGCGTAAGCGCCCGAACCGGCAACCGTTAGCAGCTCGCCACTTCGGTTGGCTTCGTTATGCCAATAGGCGGGGCCTCTACCACCTGCTATTACCGGAATATCTCCAGGAATCGCAGTTTTCTTAGATATGTACTTTCCCCGCTCTAATTCCGCAACATCGGATATTAACTTCTCATCCACCCCGTTGGGGCAGTGTTTTGCGATTAGGTCTTCTATCTGGCTCATGCGGTTACCTCGTTTTCGGGGATGCTGCTGGCGCTTTTGGGGCTTGGCGTTTGCGCTGTTGCAGCTTGCAAGGTTAACCTCCCGATAATCGCGGCTTCGCCCTCTATCGTACAAAGTTACTAACCATCTAGCGATAAACTTGCCGCCACTGATCTACTTCACTGAGAGACATTTACAGGTTCACGCGGGGGAGAGATTTTATCCGAGTGGGCGCGGTGGGCATAAGAATTTGGAAAACGCTGCGACGTTTTCCAAATTCTTGGGCAGGAGAAAAAATCTTTCCCCCGCGTTTCACATGCGAAAGCTACAGCTGGGGCTTAATCCCCACTGGAATCGGCTAGGAAAAGCTTGATGGATAGCGGCTCCAGGAAAATATCGTCGCCGGCGAGGTTAAACGGGGGAGCTTCCGCTTCCGGTTCAGAAACCGCAGAATCCCAAATCTCTTGATAGGCGGTTCCTCGTCCCGGAGCTAAGCGCACATGCTTAGGATCGAGCGTTCCGTTGAAAACCGCCAACAAATCCTGATCCCCATAGGGGCGTCCCGAACGGAGCATCTGGAAAACTCGGCTGGCCGGATCATGCCAGGCGCGATCGCCCATCAGCAGCCCCACCTGGTTATACCAGGAAAGATCGGGGATAGTGTCTCCCGGATATCGCTGGCCGCTCAAGTAGTTTGCAGGCCGGAAAACTGGGTGTTCGCGCCGCAAAGTAATCAGTTTTCGTACCGCTACATAAAAGTCTTTTTGCCAATCCACCAGGTCCCAGTTAAGCCAGGTAGTTTCATTGTCTTGGCAATAGGCGTTATTGTTACCTCCCTGGGTGCGGGCAAACTCGTCACCCGCCAAAATCATGGGGGTCCCCGCAGAAATCATTATGGTGGTGAACAGATTGAGCGCGGATCGTACCCGGGCGGTGAGTAGTTCCGCCAACGGGGAATCGCCATCTGTCCCCGGTTCTATTTCATTACTGAGCTGGAACGCCCGCCCTTCACTACCATGATTCCAAGACAGATTATTCGGGGAGCCGTCCCGGTTGTTCTCTAGGTTTTCTTCGTTATGTTTATGGTCGTAGCTAACCAAATCCCCCATGGTGAAACCGTCATGGGCGGTTACGAAGTTAATCGAACAACGGGGAGGACGCACCGCCGGGATATTCCCGGCACCATACATATCTTGGGAACCCGAAAGCCGGGAAGCTAGTTCATAGGGAGGAGCGCCCCGGGATTCCCCGCGGGACTGGGCGCGCCCATCTGCGATCCAAAAACCGCGCACCGAGTCCCGGTAACGATCATTCCAAGTAGAGAAAGGTAGTGGGAAATCGCTGGTGCGCCAACCATCCGGCCCCATATCCCAAGGCTCGGCGATCATTTTCTTATTCCGCAAAACCGGGTCATCTAGGCAGGCTTGGAAGAAAGGATGGAAACGAGTGAAATGTTCCTCGCCCCGCCCGCAGGTAACCCCCAGGTCAAAGCGGAAACCGTCGACTCCTACATCGCCAGCCCAATAACGCAATGAATCCAGAATCATTTGGATCACTCGCGGATGGCCAGTATCTAGGGTGTTACCGCAACCGGAATAATCGATACTGGCACCCTGGGAATCTAGACGATAATACATAGCGTTATCGAGGGCGCGCCAAGAAAGCGCCTGCCCGTCGCCGCTGCCCTCACAAGTATGGTTATAAACCACGTCTAGCAGCAGTTCGATCCCATTTTGGTGCAGAATCGAAACCATTCCCCGGAACTCATCCAGGACGGCCATGGGCCCGAGGGCACGGGCATCCTTGGTGGCATAGGAAGGCTCCGGCGCGAAATAAGACAGGGTAGAGTACCCCCAATAGTTACTTAAACCCCGCTCGTTAAGGAACGCTTCCGAAAGTTTCGCGTGTACCGGCAATAGCTCTACGGCGGTGACCCCTAAATCTTTGAGGTAAGCGATAGTAGCCGGGTGGGCTAGTCCCGCGTAGGTGCCGCGGAGTTCTTCCGGTACTCCCCTCAGCTGTTTAGTGAGTCCTTTGACGTGTGCCTCGTAAATAACCGTGTTTTCCCAAGGAATGGCTGGACCCGGCGCCACCTCAAACTCTTTACCAGTGACCACTCCGCGCACGGTATAGGGCGCCGAGTTAGTGGGGTCGAGCTCCAAAGGATAGAGCGGATACAGCTGATCATCGGTTTTATGGGCGTAAGTTTGACTGCAAAGCTGCACGTTTCCGCTGATAGCACGAGCATAGGGGTCGAGGGCGAGTTTATAGGGATTAAAAAGGTGACCGCGTTCCGGATCCCAAGGCCCCCAGGTGCGAATACCATAGTAGGTTCCGGCCAATACCCCGGAAACATGCCCATGCCAGATACCATCGACCGGACCTAAAAGTCGGTAACGAGTTTCGTGAGCGGTAGGTTCCGCCGAAGTAAAAAAACAGATTTCTACCGCAGAGGCATTCGGGGCAACCACCGCGATATCCACCCCGTTGCCTTGCAGGTGCACTCCCAGGCGGCTGGGGTCAGCGGTGCCATCATGCACAAAGGGGCTGGACGGCCTAAAAAAGTCGTCTATTACTGGTTTCGACACGTGTTCAATCCTATCGGCTGGTGTGCAATAGGGCTATTCCTCTAGCTAACTGGGTTTTAGACAGATGGTTATTTTCCTCCCTTAGCAAAGGGGTAGGGCTTCTCACTTTTTCACCGCGAAAGCTTGTGGCAAGGTAGAACTATGAGGATTGTCGTAACTGTAAAGCATGTACCCAACCCGCAGTCTGAACGGCGCATTGAAAATGGCCACTTGGTGCGCGGGGAAGAAGATACCCTAAACGACCTGGATGAGAACGCGATTGAGGCGGCTCTCAGCGCGAAAGCGGTAGTACCGGATGCCGAAATTATTGCCATCACTATGGGGCCGGAGGGAGCGAAGAAAGCCCTGTTGCGTGCCCTCCAGATGGGGGCAGACCGGGCCTATCACCTGTGTGACCCCGCCCTGGCGGGCTCGGATGTGACCGTGACTGCCCGGGTACTGGCGCGGGCTATCGAGAAAATCGGGGACGTTGATTTGGTAATTTGCGGAAGCTCTTCCCTGGACGGGATGACTTCGATGCTGCCGGGAGCGCTGGCAGCTACCTTGCAGCTGCCGGTAATAACCGATGCTTCCGAAGTTAGTTTCAGCGCCGAGGCCGTAGAAGCCACCAGCTATCAGGTGAGTACGGCGCTTACCTTACGTGCAGAATATCCCCTGGTGCTGTCGGTAAATGACGAGGCTAACCGGCCGCACTATCCCGGGTTTAAGGAAATGTTAGCGGCGAAGAAGAAACCGATTGAGCAATGGGATCTAGCCGAGCTAGAGCTCAGCCCGGAGGAAGTAGGCGCTGCCGATTCCGGTACTGAAGTGTTAGACGCCCAGCTATACAGCCAAGAAAAGAACCAGGGAACTATCGTTACCGACTCGGCAAACGCTGGCGAAGCATTAGCAAAATACCTGGTTGAAGCCGGTTTTGCGCAGGAGAAGTAGGAGGAAATCGTGAGCGAGAAAATCGAAAAAGATGTCCTAGTTTTTGCCCACCCGGATGCGGCTCGTCCCCAGCACCTATCGGTAGCGGCGGCGCGCCTGATTACCTTGGCGCGGGAAATCACCGGCGGTAGGGTAGTGGCGCTCGCGCCCTCTTCCATTACCCCTCAACATTTTTCCCAGGTCGGGGTAGCAGCCGTGCGCTATTTTGACCCGGAAGAAACCGGAACCTGGCAGGTAGGGGCGGTTTTAGCTGACCTAGTGGTTTCTGCGGTCCGTACCGGAGACTTTGGGGCCGTATTGCTGCCCTCAACCTCCTGGGGACGCGACGGCGCTGCCCAAGGCGCTATCCTTTTGGATTCGGGGGCCAGCACCGATGTGACCAGCCTAAAGGTGGTTGACGGGAAACTGGTGGCCGGTAAATCGGTACTCGATGGCACCTGGGAAACCAGCTACTATATTCGCCGCGGCATCCCGGTAGTAGCCATGCGGACTACGGCACTCTCGGCGGTACCGGTAGCCGAATTCTCCGAGGTAGAAACCGAGGATCTGCAAGTACAGCTGCGTGAATCTACTAAACGCATCCAAGTAGTCTCTCAAGAAGACACCGGATCTTCCCACGCGGGACTAACCGAAGCGCCAGTAGTGGTATGCGCCGGGCGCGGGGTTAACGGCGATTTTGGTCCGGCCGAGCAGCTAGCCGAGGTATTGGGCGGGTCTGTGGGAGCCACCCGCGTAGCCTGCGAACAAGGCTGGATTGATCGCGCCGCCCAAATCGGGCAATCCGGGATCTCTATCGCCCCTAACCTTTATATCGGGATGGGGATTTCTGGGGATCACCACCACGTGTGCGGGATTCGCGGCGCCAAGAAAATCGTGGCGATCTGTGATGATCCCGAGGCGCGGATCTTTGAAATGGCAGATTTCGGGGTAGTCGGGGATCTATTCACCGTGGTTCCGGATGCCCTGTCTAGAATCAAACCGCTGGACGCATAGTGGAGCTAGCCTACCTAGATAACGCTGCCTCCGAGCCGCTACGCCCGCAGGCGTTAGCGGCGATGAATGAGGCGGCTGTTAGCCTTGCCGGAATCGGGGCTAACCCGTCCTCCGCGCATGCGGCGGGGCGCAAAGCAGCCGCGCTGTTAGAGACCGCGCGTGCCCAGGTGGCGAGGGCGCTAGGAGCCGAACCGGCAGAAGTTATTTTCACCGGGGGCGGCACCGATTCTTGCGCCCTTGCCTTGCGCGGCCTGGCGAGGGCGGCGCGCCGCCAGGAACCTCATCGCACCCAAATAGTGGTTAGTCAGGTAGAACATGATGCAGTTGGGCTTAATGCTCGCGACTTGCAGGATGCCGGCTTTAAGGTGCAAGTACTGCCGGTAGATAGCGGCGGGGTAGTAGAGCTGGAAGCGGTATCCGCCCTCGACACCACCCAAATAGCGGCGGTGTCGGTGATGAGCGTGTGTAATGAAAATGGAGTGGTGCAGCCGGTTTCTAAGCTGTGCCATTTGCTGGCCGAAAAAGTAGCAGCAGATACGCGGGCTGGGCAAGGCGATCACTCTGCCGGCGGGAAAGGTACCGGCAGCGGCTCAGATAGCGGGTTCTCTATTCACACGGACGCGATTGCCGCTGCCGGACGCCAAGAAATAAACTTTGCGGGTTCCCCGGTAGATGCCATTTCGCTGGCCTGTCACAAAGTGGGCGGGCCGGCAGCCCTCGGGGTACTGCTGGCGCGCCGGGAAGTAAAAATCGCTAGCGACCGGCGCGGAGGCGGCCAAGAACGGGCGCTTAGAGCCGGCACCCAAGACGTAATCGCCGCCGTCGGGGCAGCAGCAGCTTTTACCGCTGCTCAGCAAGAACTAGCAGAAACCAAGCGGCGTCACCAGCAGTTACGGGAAAAACTATTGCAAGGCGCGTTAAAAATTCCGGGAGTAAAACTGGCCAGCGAAGCCCTCGCAGTACCCGGCATTGTCCAGTTTGCGCTGCAAGGCGCGGAAGCCGAAGGGCTACTGTTTGCCCTGGATCAGGCGGGAATCTGCGCCTCGGCCGGATCCGCCTGCCACACCGGGGTAGCCCGTCCCTCCCCAGTCCTCTTGGCGCAAGGCTATAGCGAGCAGGACGCCCTGGGATCTTTACGGATCTCTTTCGGCTGGTCCACGCGGGAGCAGGACGTAGACCGGCTGTTACAGGCATTACCGGGCGCCCTCAGTGCCTCCCGGAAACTAGCAGAGCGGGAGAGGAAATAAATGAAAGTATTAGCAGCCCTGTCTGGAGGGGTAGATTCCGCGGTCGCTGCCGCCCTCGCAGTCGAAGCCGGGCATGACGTAACCGCCGTGCATATGGCGCTTAGCGCTAACCAGACCCAAAACCGTTGCGGCTCGCGCGGATGCTGCACCGTAGAAGATGCTTCCGATGCGCGCCTCGCTGCCTCCATGTTGGGGATTCCCTTCTACGTGTGGGATATGGCGGACACCTTCGAAGAAACCGTAGTAGAAGATTTCTTGAACGAATACCGGCGCGGACGCACCCCCAACCCCTGTGTACGCTGCAACGAGTTCGTAAAATTTAGGGAACTAGCTACCCGCGCCGATGCCCTGGGATTCGATGCGGTATGTACCGGGCATTACGCGCGCGTATTGAGGGGACCGGGTGGAGTGGAACTGCACCGCGCCAAATGTTTCGAGAAAGACCAATCCTACGTATTGGCGGTAATGGGGCGGGAAGCCTTAGAGAAAGTGGTTTTTCCGCTCGGGGAGTATAAATCGAAGAGCGAGGTACGCGCGGAAGCTGAGCGACGCGGCCTGCCCATGTCCGCCAAACCAGACTCTTACGATATCTGTTTCATCGCTGACGGGGACACTCGCGGATTCTTACGTTCCCACCTGGGCAGTAAAGCCGGAAAAATCGTGGATACGGAGGGCGCAGAAGTGGGAACCCACTCGGGTGCCTATCAGTTCACTATCGGGCAGCGTAAAGGACTAAACCTGGGGCGGCCGGCTGCCGATGGGCGTCCTCGCTACGTGCTAGGTACCGATATGAAAACCAATACGGTAGTAGTCGGAGCCAGCGAGTTGCTGAGCGTAGACGGAATCACCGCCACCGATGCGGTGTTACTGACTGAACCGGACGATCCGGCATTAGCGGGGCAGGCAGAAGTAACTTTGCAGTATCGCGCACATGGGCAACAAGTACCGGCGAAAGTTTATTTAGAGGCAGACGGCACCTTGCGCGCCCAGCTGCTTAACCCCACCCGCGCGGTTGCCTCCGGGCAATCCCTAGTGGTCTATTTGGGGGATCGCGCCATCTGTGAGGCAACTATCGAAGAGGCGTTTAAGCAGGAAAAGGGGCAGTAGCCAATTCTGGGACTGGAAAGGGTGCCTTGCCTTAGGTTAATATATTCAAGCCAGCGCGAGTGGCGGAATTGGTAGACGCGCTAGATTTAGGTTCTAGTGTCTTACGACGTGCGGGTTCAAGTCCCGCCTCGCGTACCAGCTATAGCGGCTCTGACCAGCTTAAATAAAATGGTAGAGTTAAAATCAATACGGCGCCTAGGCGTTAGTATCTCTACGTTTAACTATTTAAGAGGGAGTTTCCATGTCAGAGTTAACCCCAGGTCAAAAGGCTCCAGATTTCACTTTGCCCACCGATCAAGGCGGGGAAGTTAGTTTGCAAGGACTCTTGGAAGAATCCGAAAAAGGGGCAGTTATCTATTTCTACCCCAAGGCTTCCACCCCCGGCTGCACTACTGAGGCCTGCGATTTCCGCGACTCTTTGACCTCGCTAAAGTCAGTCGGATACGCAGTGCTGGGAATCAGTCCCGATAAAATGCTGGCCTTGGAAAAGTTCCGGGACAAGCAAAAACTTAACTTTCCGTTAGCCTCCGATCCGGAACGGGAAGTAATGAGCGCCTGGGGTGCCTACGGAGAAAAGAACTCCTATGGTCGTCTGGTAAAAGGGGTAATCCGCACGACCGTAGTAGTGGGCAAAGACGGAAAAGTAGTGCTCGCCAAATATCGGGTACGCGCCAAAGGGCATGTGGCTCGCCTGCGCAAAGAACTGGGAATCGACTAGTAAACGACAGCGCGGATCAGGGGAGAGCTGTCGAATAAGCGGCAAGTTTGGTACGCCACCGGGGACTCGAACCCCGAACCCTCTGATTAAGAGTCAGATGCTCTAGCCAGTTGAGCTAGTGGCGCATCGCTGCTAAACGCAACGAATAAACTCTAACCCGCCAGGCACGTCCTGGCGAAACCAATACCGGCATTGGGAGCAGTTTCACACGTGGAAGAAACAAAGTCGGCGCCAAGCTAGACTGGTGGGCATGGCGCCAGCGAAAGATTTTGTTCATCTTCATGTTCACACCGACTATTCCATGTTGGATGGTGCCGCCCGGATTGGAAAACTAGTGGAGCGGGCGGTAGAAATCGGTCAACCGGCCGTAGCTATCACCGACCATGGCTACCTGTTTGGCGCTTACGAGTTCTATGCTGCTGCCCGCAACGCAGGAATTAAACCCATAATCGGCCTCGAAGCCTATATCACCCCCGGTACTTCCCGCTTTGACCAAACTCGGCAACGCTGGGGAGAAGAAAGCCAGCGGGCAGATGACGTATCGGCACGTGGCGCCTACACCCATATGACGCTGCTTTCGCGCACCACCGAGGGGATGCACAACCTGTTTCGCTTAGGGTCGCTGGCCTCCATCGATGGGCAGATGCAAAAATGGCCGCGCGCCGACCGGGATCTGCTGGAACGCTACTCCACCGGGCTGATTGGAACCAGCGGTTGCCCCTCGGGAGAAATCCAAACTCGCCTGCGTCTAGGACAGTGGGAAGAAGCCAAAAAAGCTGCCGGAGAACTACAAGATATTTTCGGGAAAGAAAATTTCTTTATCGAACTTATGGATCACGGCCTGCAAATCGAGCGGCGAGTGCGCAACGATTTGCTGAAACTGGCGAAAGTTATTGACGCCCCCCTGATAGCCACCAACGACTCGCACTACGTCCTCAAAAGCGATCAACCCACCCAAGATGCCCTGCTGTGTATCAACTCGGGTTCGCGGCTCAACGATGCTGACCGCTTCCGTTTCGAAGGCTCCGGGTACTACCTGAAAAGCGCAGAAGAAATGCGGGAACTATTCTCTGAATTCCCCGAGGCCTGCGATAACACCTTGAAAATCGCGGAAATGTGCGAGGTGCATTTTCAAACTACCGACGAGGGCGCCGACTATATGCCCCAGTTCGAAGTGCCCTCTGGGGAAGACACTACCAGCTGGTTTGTCAAAGAAGTTCAGCGCGGCCTGCACCGGCGCTACCCGCAAGGGATCCCCGAAAAATCCCAAAAACAAGCCGACTACGAATGCGGGATCATCACCCAGATGGGATTCCCCGGATACTTCCTGGTGGTAGCCGACTATATTAACTGGGCGAAAGCACAAGGAATCCGGGTAGGGCCCGGACGTGGGTCGGGAGCCGGATCAATCGTGGCCTACGCGATGGGGATTACCGAACTCGACCCCCTCGAACATGGGCTCATGTTTGAACGTTTCCTTAACCCCGAACGGGTGTCTATGCCCGATATCGACGTAGACTTCGATGAGCGCCGGCGCGGGGAAGTCATCGATTACGTAACCGAAAAATACGGGAAAGACCGGGTTGCGCAGGTAGTCACTTACGGCAAGATTAAAGCCAAGCAGGCGCTAAAAGACTCTTGCCGGATCATGGATAAGCCCTATGCGCTGGGTGATCAGCTCACCAAGAAAATGCCGCCCGCGATTATGGGTAAAGATATCCCGCTGTCGGGAATCTACGATGAGAAGCATCCACGCTACGGGGAAGCCAGCGAGTTTCGCCAATACGTTTCCGATAACGCAGGCGAGGTTAAACCGGTTATCAAAATGGCGCAAGGGCTAGAGGGCATTACCCGGCAATGGGGAGTGCACGCCTGCGCGGTCATCATGTCCAGTCATGATTTAACCGATATCGTGCCTATGATGAAACGCCTGGCCGACGGGGCGATCATCACCCAATTCGACTATCCCACCTGCGAAACCTTGGGACTGTTGAAAATGGACTTCCTGGGGCTGCGTAACCTAACTGTCATCTCGGATGCCCTCGACAATATCGTGGCTAACGGGAAGGAACCTCTGGATTTAGAGCAAGTTCCCCTGGATAACCGCCCCACTTATGAGCTGCTTTCCCGAGCGGAAACCCTGGGGGTATTCCAGCTGGATTCTGCGGGGATGCGGTCGCTGATGCGGCTGATGAAGCCTACCGAGTTCTCCGATATTTCTGCGGTCGGCGCCCTCTACCGGCCTGGCCCTATGGGGGCGAACTCGCACACCAACTATGCTTTGCGGAAAAATGGGCGCCAAGAAATCGAGCCTATCCATCCCGCCCTCTCCGAAGCCCTTGCCGATATTTTGGACGAAACCTACGGTCTCATCGTCTACCAAGAGCAGGTAATGGCAATCGCCCAAAAAGTCGCCGGCTATTCCCTGGGGCAGGCAGATATTTTGCGGCGCGCCATGGGTAAGAAAAAGAAAAAGGAGATGGATAAACAGTATTCGCGCTTCCACGATGGGATGATCGAGCGCGGATATCCCGAGGACGCGGTCAGTAAACTTTGGGAAATTCTGGTGCCGTTCTCCTCCTATGCGTTCAATAAATCGCACTCCGCTGCCTATGGGTTAGTTTCCTATTGGACGGCCTACCTCAAAGCCAACTATCCCACCGAATACATGGCGGCGCTGCTGACCTCCACCAAAGATAACAAAGATAAACTGGGGCTTTACCTGCGAGAATGTCGCCGGATGAATATTGCGGTGTTACCTCCGGACGTGAACGCCTCCGACTCAGATTTCACTGCAGTCGGCGAATCCATCCGCTTCGGTCTGTCTGCAGTACGTAACGTCGGTATCAACGTGGTTGCCGAAATCGTGAAAGCCCGTAAAGAAAAAGGTGACTACACTTCGTTCCACGATTTTCTGGACAAAGTCCCCATCGAAGTTTGTAACAAGCGGGTAGTGGAATCTCTGATTAAGGCGGGGGCTTTCGATTCCTTAGGGCACGCCCGCCGCCCGCTCGAAGCCATCCATATTGAGGCCGTCGACTCCGTGATCGACGTGAAACGAAACGCCGCCATGGGGCAAGAAGATCTCTTCGGGATGATGGCTGCCGATGAAGGAGTTACTTTCACCGTGCAAATCCCCGAGCTTCCGGAATGGGATAAACAGCAAAAACTAAAGTTCGAACGGGACATGTTGGGGCTTTATGTTTCTGACCACCCCTTACAGGGGATGGAGACCATTCTTGCCCACAATAGTGACACTGAAATTGTGGATCTTTCTTCCGAAGACGGGGTAAGAGATGGGCAACAAATTCAAATATGTGGCCTGATCACCGCGGTGCAAAGTAAAACTACTAAGCGTGACGGGAACCTGTGGGCGATCGCCACTATCGAGGATATTTCCGGTTCCACCGATGTGCTGTTTTTCCCGAACACCTACCAGAAGTATTCGCAAGACCTGGTGACGGACGAAATTGTGAGCGTGCGGGGACGGGTACGGATTCGTGACGAAGAAGCTTCCCTGTACGCGCAAGAAATGACCGTGCCGGACATCAGCCAGGTTTCCAATGGCCCTCTAAATATCTATATCGCTGCTAATCGTCTTACCGAAGATATAGCGGAGCAATTACGGGAAATCCTGGGTTCCAGTCCGGGACAAAGCGAAGTTCGGATGCATCTGCGCGGCTCTAAAGGCACTACAATCGTGCAGCTGGGTGATAATTTGCGGGTAAATCGCGGATCCGGTTTAGCCGGCCAGCTAAAAACCCTACTCGGCCTGCACTGCCTAGAGAAGCGCAAATAGCCTTCCGCGCTCCACTGATTAACGGGATACTTGGGCTCCGGTGGTGCCGGTGGGGAGGTTTATCTGCACGATATCGCCGGGGGCGAGGGCGCTGCCGCGGCGAGTTTCTACCTCGCCATTGACCGTCACATCACCGGATTGGATAAGCACTCGTGCCTCGGAGCCGTCTTCTACCAGGTTTGCTAGTTTCAGAAACTGTCCGAGCTTGATAGTTCCCCGCACTGAAATCGCCGGTAAAGAGACGCTGTTATTATCTGCCACGCAGTAAATGATACTAAACTGTTGGCAGTATGACTTTATTGGCGCATGTTGGAGGAGCTAGATGAGCAACCCCGAACCGCACGGATTCCCACAAGGTGATCAGCCAAGCGGAGCAAACTGGCCTTTCCTAAGATCAGGGCAAGCAGAGCAAGGTAGTCAACCCATCGAGTCGCAGACGCAACCGGCTTTCCCTGCCCCGGCCGCCCCTCCGGCGCAAAATGTTCCCCAATATAGCCCGCAGTTCCCGCAGGTGGCAGAATACCCGCAGACTCAAAGGAGCCCGCTTCCCGAAGAATCAGTGGTTTCGGCCTCTGGAAGCAAAAACCCGCAGCCCGAGCCGGTAAAGGAGGCCGGGACACCCGCGGAAACTGGGGGAACGCCGGTAGCCACGGAATATGATTCCCGGGTGTCGGCACTGGAGATTCAGAAATCTTTACATCAGCAAGCCTTAACTCCGTGGTGGTTGGATGCTTTAATGGGGTTGTCTTTGTCCGGGGTAATGGTTTTCAACGGTTTCGGAATGTCCATGTGGCTTAGGATCGGTTCCCTGATCGTGATGGTGATTGCCCTGATTTTGGTGACCTGGTACCAGGGGGATGCCCAGGAAAAATCGAATACTTTCCTCACCGGTACCCTAATGGGGGCGGTTTGTGGTTTTATTGCCGGCCTGATTGTGGTAGCTGCCTCGCTATATCTGGTTTCCCCGATTCCTGCCTGGTATCCCTGGGTATTGTGGCTGGTCTGTGCGGTACTGCTGTACCTTACCTATCGCGGTTTCCGGGATTGGGTAATGCGGAACTTACAGAAGAAACACCAAAAGTAGTTTCACTATATAAGTCAAAATATTTTATTTATTGGACTAGACTGCGGTCTCTTTTCTCAAAACCAATAACATATCCCCATGCTGTCAATTACTGATTTCCGCACTACCATGCCAACCGGGATGGAACTGCGCCAAGCGCTACCGCGCGCCCAAATGAATATTGAGGACGCGGCAGAGAAAATTCGTCCTCTGATGCAGGAGGTAAAAGCGCGCGGTGCCGTCGCTCTGCGGGAGCTTTCCGAAAAGTTCGATGGGGTCAGGCCAGAGCATCTGCGCGTACCGGAAGAAGAGCTCTCCTCGGCATTGGAGCAGCTTGATTCGGCAGTGCGGGAAGCCATGGATATTTCTATCGCCCACAATCGCGCCGGGCATCGCGCTCAGGTTCCCAGTGAGCGAGTAACCGAAATAATGCCCGGCGGGATCGTGAAACAGCGCTGGATTCCGGTCGAGCGGGTAGGGTTGTATGTTCCCGGCGGACTAGCCGTATATCCGTCCTCCGTAATCATGAACGTAGTCG